>ENA-ORCV01000182-ORCV01000182.1-marine-metagenome-genome-assembly--contig:-NODE-182-length-89815-cov-4.589494_pt1 | contig 89815 bp, 94 predicted proteins | sample MGYA00237779_ERZ508509 | MGnify/ENA primary metagenome ERZ508509 (study PRJEB26180, sample SAMN06268772) | marine metagenome | isolation source: Bioluminescent Bay, La Paraguera, Puerto Rico | place... | reverse complement strand
TCGAGAGCTCTTGCCCAGAGCTAAATGTTCTAATGGTCTATGGAAACTGAGGGACTGGTAGACCCGCTGCGTCTCTCATTCTCATTATACGTCGCAAATCTTCGGCCTTATCCAGCAAAAACGCCAATTCTAACATCGATTGCGGAGCCTGTAATCCTAGAATGCGCATGTCTGATTGCGTCATTACCAAGGGGCTCGTGTCCCGCCGGGCTTCCATCATGGGCGCGATTGACGCCCTCGATAAATAGCGCTGCCAGCTTCTCATAGGCCTTCGTCACCTAGACGAATGCTTGAAGTTCTTGGGCTATGAGGGCGCTCCGGAGGCGACACCGTCCCGCAGGAAAAGCCCAAACATGTTTCGGCGCGGTCAGCTACGGCGCTTGATCTACGCCGCAGAGAGTGAGCATGAAACCGATATAAGCCACGCTAGCATACCCACCTAGCACTTCGTGCGCTTGCTGGATAAGGCCCAACTACCCTCTCTGGGTTGAATTTTTCGCGTGCGCGATTCCCGTTAAGAGGGAGAAAAGACGCATGAATTGGGACGATGTCGGCGCAGATTATTCGCCTTCATAGACGGTGATCTTATCGACTTTCAGCGCCGTCAACCGGGGCGATGTCAAAACGATATTATACCGCCAGTAATGAGGGTCTGCTTCATACCCTCGATAAGTCGCACTGCATATAAGCTCGACATTTTCCGCGCGCGCGCCGCCCAGTGATGTAATGCCGGCGATGGACAGGGGGGCCTGCAATATCATCGTCATTTCATCGAATGGAGAGATATAAGCATCAGTCCAGTCCAGCTCGGTATATTGCTGATGGAAACTGTCGCCTTGCTGACCGGGATCATTGACCGCGAGCGCGCAGCGTACATAAACCGGCCGGGCCCAGATTTCGGTTACCGGCTGGGAGAATGTCAGCACCTCAACCAGATTGAACGCATCCTGTTCGACGACCGGCTCATCTTGTTGATTGATGCCGGCGCTCACTACAATTCTTCCGGTGATCCAGTAGTCGCCGCCGCCAAGAGTGAGCTTGGCGAAACTTTTCCCGACGCGCCCCTGACCGCCGCCCGGTTCTTCAAGCGATCCCGGCGGATTGAGGCGCGTGTGAACGCCGTTCGCCGTAAACGGAGACGCCTCAACGGGCCGTTTGACGACAGTTTGGGGGGCGTCCTTTGCGGGACTGTTCACTCCCGGCCGGGCGGGCGCCTGTTCTGGCGCAGGTGCTTTCTGCGCAAAACCTGACGAGGGACAAAAGGCGACAAACATCGACGAAATAGCGATTTGAGTGACCCGAATGACCGCGCTCATACCGAACTCCCCCTTGTTTTGTTCGCCCCGAAAGGATGCAATATGCTCAGCGCCAACGCAACGCCGCCTCACCGCGCTTTCGTAATCCGGTCTTCCAGCAAGTCGTCGTCGATCTCGCCTTCGGGGATCAAGTCCGGCGAGACGGCGACGCCAGCGCGCTCAACGCTTTTCGGATCGCCGGTGATCAGCGGATGCCATTCGGGCAGGCTCTTTCCATTGGCCAGCCGGCGATAGGCACAGGTTTTCGGCATCCAGGAAAGCGCTTTTGCATTCTGCGGGGTGAGCCGCACGCAGTCCGGCACGCGCGCCGAGCGATTTTCATAATCGGTGCAGCGGCGGACCTTCGGGTCGAACAGCTTGCAGGCGACATCGGTCTCGAAAACGTCGCCGGTTTCCTCATTGTGCAGAATATAAAGGCAGCAGCGCCCGCAGCCGTCGCACAGCGACTCCCACTCCTCCCCGCTCATCTCGGCGAGGGACTTGGTCTCCCAGAACGGCTTTTTGCGACTCATGTGGCATATCTAGCACCGCCGCCCGATAAATCGATAGGGCGGCCGCCCGCCCCGGCCGAATGTCAAAATCGTTCAACCCGATACGACCAATCGCCGGGGATATGCGCCGGATAGCGGTCTTTCGCCTTGCCCGGATTGCGGCAAACCGCCTAGGGTCGGGCGAATAACGCATAAAGGAGGGGTTCCATGCGCAAGGTTCTTCTGGCGGGTCTCGCCGTTTTCGTTGTCGCCGGCTGCGACAATCTCCCCGGCGGCAAGGCCGGCCATCACGGCGGCGAAGGCCACGCCTCTACAGCGAACGCCAACCGGCTTGAGGCCGATGTCCGCTATCTCGCCGACGATCTTCTCGAAGGCCGCGAAGCCGGCACGCGCGGCTACGATCTCGCCGCGAAATATGTGGCCGAGCGCTATCGCTCCATGGGCCTTAAACCCGGCGGCGGCGACGGAACCTATTTCCAGAACGTACCGATGCGCGAAGTGAAGAACGCGCTGGAAAACGGCGGTACGATCACCTTCTCCGGCGCCGGCGCGCCGCAGGGGATCAAGCCGGCGGTCGACTATTTCGTCGGCTCCTCGTCGCAGGTCACTGAAGGCGGCGTCGAGGCGCCGATGGTGTTCGTCGGCTACGGCCTTGTCGATGACGAGACCGGCCGTGACGATTTCGAAGGTCTCGACGTCGAAGGCAAAGTCGTCGTTTACATGTTCGGCGCGCCGAAATATCTGAATACGGAAGCCCGGGCGCATTATCGCGCGACGACGCTGAAGCGCGCATCGGAACGGGGCGCCGTCGGCGCGCTCGTGCTGTTCACGCCGGCGCTTTCCGAACTGATCCCGGTGCCCGATCCTTTCGCCTATCTCGTGTCGCTGCAAAAGAACGACACCGGCATGTCATGGCTTCAGGAAGATGGAACGCCGTTCACCAGCGCGCCGACCATCAAGGGCGGCGGTTTTTTGAGCCCGGCGCTTTCCGAGCGCCTGTTTGAAAACCAGCCCGTAAGCTGGGCCGACATCGTCGCTGCGGAAACGTCTGAAAACGGCGAGATCGCCGGTTTCGACATGGGGATGACCGCAAAGATCACCCACAAATCCGAACACCGCGAACTTGCAAGCCCGAATGTCATCGGCATCCTTCCGGGAACCGATCCGAAGCTTAAAGACGAGTATGTGGTGCTGACCGCCCACCTCGATCATGAAGGGATCAAGCCGACGCCGGAGGAAGGCGACGACGAGATCTATAACGGCGCGATGGACAATGCGTCGGGCACGGCCTCGATCCTCGAGGTCGCGCACCTTCTCGCGCACAACCCGCCGAAACGCTCGGTGATGTTCGTGGCGCTCACCGCGGAAGAAAAGGGCCTTGTCGGTTCTGACTACAATGCGCGCAATCCGACCGTTCCCGCGGGCAAGGTGGTCGCCAATATCAATCTCGACATGCCGATCCTCACCTGGCCGTTCACTGACGTGGTCGCGTTCGGCGCGGAACGCTCGAACATGTATCCGATCGTCGAGGCGGCGGTCGAAAAGGCTGGGCTCACACTCTCGCCCGATCCGCAGCCGGAACAGGGCTTCTTCGTGCGCTCCGACCAGTACTCCTATGTGAAACAGGGCGTGCCAGCGGTCTATCTCGATCTCGGTTTCGGCAATGGCGGCGAGGAAGCGCAGACCGCTTTCCAGAAAGACCATTATCATAAGGTCTCCGACGAAGCCGACCTTATCGATTACGAACAGATGCGCCGCTTCGCCCAGGTCAATTACGAGATCGCAAAAGGCGTCGCCAACATGGACGAAACCCCGGCCTGGAAGGACGGCGATTTCTTCGCCCGTATCTTCAACGGCCGCACCGTCGAATAACACGTCCCGCTTTCAAAAAGCCGCGCCTTGAAACCGCGCGGCTTTTTACTTTTTAATCAGCGCGATAAACGAAACTTCAGGGGACATGAGGAGAAACAGGGATGAGGAAAATACTGCTGGCCGGCGCCGTCATGCTCGCCGTCACGGGCTGCGACACGCAGACAGGCGATAAGCACGAAGCCGCCGCCGATGCGGGCAGGCTTGAAGCCGATGTGCGCTTTCTCGCCGACGACCTCCTTGAGGGCCGCGAGGCGGGAAGCCGCGGTTACGACATCGCCGCAAAATATGTCGCCGAGCGCTACCGCTCTCTCGGTCTTGAGCCGGGCGGCGGCGACGGGACCTATTACCAGACGGTCCCGATGCGTGCGGTGACCTCGGCGGATCAGGCGAGCGGCTCGGTGACGCTTTCCGGCGCCGGCGCCCCGGCCAGCTTCGAACGCAATGTCGACTATGTGGTCAGCCCCACATCCAGAAGCGTTCAGGCGAGCGTAACAGCGCCAGTGGTTTTCGTCGGCTTCGGTTTCGTATCGGAAGATTACGGCCGTGACGATTATGAGGGGCTCGATGTCGAGGGCAAGATTGTCGCCCTGCTCTACGGCTCGCCGAAATCCGTCAACAGCGAGGAGCGCGCTCATTATAACGCCACCCGCTCGCAGCGCGCTTCCGAACGCGGCGCGATCGGAACGCTCACGATCTGGACGCCCGAACTTGAGCAGCGCTACCCCTTCGAACGCGCCGTGAAAAACAATGGCCGCGGCACGAGCATGGTCTGGCTTGACGCGAACGGCGAGCCGCACTCGACCGCGCCGAACATCAAGGGCGGCGCAGCGGTCGGCATGGCCGGCGCGCAGAAGCTGTTCGCAAACGCGCCCGCAAGCTGGGAAGAGATTCTCGCCGCCGCCGAAACAGACGAGGGCGAAGTTCCGGCGTTCGATCTCGACATGACGGCGACGATCGTTTCCCAGACCGCCGAACACAACGAAACCGCGGCGCCGAATGTCGTCGGCATTCTGCGCGGCTCGGACCCGGCGCTGCGCGACGAATATGTGATCCTCACCGCGCATCTCGACCATGTCGGCATTCGCCCGACGCCGGAGGAAGGCGACGACGAGCTTCATAACGGCGCCATGGACAACGCCGCCGGCACGGCGAGCCTGCTCGAAGCCGCGCGGCTGCTCGCGAAAAATCCGCCGCGCCGCTCGGTCGTGTTCGTCGCCCTCACCGCGGAAGAAAAAGGCCTCGTCGGCTCGGACTATTACGCGCATAACCCGACCGTGCCCAAGGACAAGATGGTCGCCAACATCAATCTCGACATGCCGATCGTCACTTACGCATTCACCGACGTCATCGCCTTCGGCGCCGAACGCTCGACGCTTTATCCGGAAGTCGAGGCCGCAGCGGCGCGCGCCGGGCTGACCCTGAGCCCCGATCCCGATCCCGCGCAGGGGCTGTTCACGCGCTCGGACCAGTACAGCTTCGTCAAGCAGGGCGTTCCCGCGCTCTTTCTCAAGACCGGTTTCGCCGGCGACGGCGAGGCCGCGCAAAAGAAGTTCCGCGCCACCCATTATCACAAGCCGTCGGACGAACCCGATCTTGTCGATTACGAACAGTTGCGCCGCTTCGCGCAGGTCAATTACGAGATCGCCGTCGGCGTTGCGACTATGGACGCGCGCCCGGTCTGGAAGAAAGGCGACTTTTTCGGCCGCACTTTCGGCGGGCCGATGGAAGAAGAATAGGCCGGCGCAACTCACCCGGAACAAAAAGCCGGCCTGAAATGGCCGGCTTTTTTTAAAGGGCGCCCATATCCGCGGTGACGCCGTTCGCGCGCCGTATGTCATAAAGGGCGTTGAGTTCCGGCTTGTCGAGCGCCGCCTGAATGGCCGGATGATCCGGCCAGTGTTCCGGCAGCAAATGACGATCGTCGAGAATGAGCAGCGGGTCGCGCACCGCATAAGCCGCCTCGATCGCCTCTGCGGCGCCGATCATGTCGCCCTTGGTAACAAGCGCGCTTGCAAGCGTCAGATTACCGGGCCCACCTCCCGCCATAAACGCCCGAATGTCCGCAATCGCCTTGTCGAGCATCGCCTCATCGCCGGTCTTCTCGGCCAGCACCGAGCGCACCTCCAGCGCAAAGAGGCTGCGCCCGATAATGCTTTCAAGTTTTCTCAACGCCGTCCGTGCTTCTTCATACCGCCCCTGATGGATCTGTGAGACCGCAATCACATACAAGGAATTGCTCGATTGGGGATCGAGCGCGGCGCCGCGCTCGGCGATCGGCAGCGCCTCGGCGAGACGGCGCTGGAAGAGTTTTACAAAAGCCAGGTCCGACAGGTTGATTGAATGGAGCGGATTGAGCTCCACCGCGCGCCGTTCGTAGTGTTCGGCCTTGGCGAGCTCGCCGCGATGGCGATAATGATCGCCGGTGAAGTTGACGATCTCGGCGTCATTCGGCGCAAGCGCGATGGCGCGCCGCATCGCCTCGTCCGCGGCGTCCCAATCCCAGTGAAAGAACCAGTTGATCTGCGCCATCACCGCATAGGCTTCCGCATTCGCCGGATCGAGTTCGAGCGCGCGCGCCGCCGAGGCTTCGGCTTCGGCCATGTCGGAAGCCACATCCAGCCTGTCTTCAAAATATAACAGCGCCGAATAGGTTCGCGCCCGGCCGGAATGGGCGAGCGCGTAATCGGGATCGAGCACGATCGCCGCTTCGAAAAGATCGATCGACTTCAGCATCGCGTCCGCATTGCGCTCCGCAAATAATTGCCGTGCGCGAAGGTAAAGATCATGCGCCGCCGCGCTGACCGTCTCCGGCGCGCGCTTTCCTTCCGCCGCGCCGAGTTTCAGCGACAGCGCTTCGGCGACCGCCCGGCTGATTTCATCCTGCACGGCGAAAATGTCGGTGAGCTCCCGGTCATATGTCTCCGACCACAGATGAAAGCCGTCATCAGCCTTGATGAGCTGCGCCGTGATGCGCACGCGCTCGCCCTGTTTGCGGATCGAACCTTCGAGAATATGCGCAACCCCGAGCTGCTCGCCGATGACGCGCAAATCCTCATTCACGCCCTTGAACTTGAAGCTCGACGTGCGCCCGGCGACTTTGAGATCCGGCATGCGCGCCAACACGTTGAGAATTTCCTCGGTAATGCCGTCGGAGAAATATTCCTGGTCGCCGCCGGCGCTCATATCCGCAAAAGGCAGGACAGCGACGGATTTCCGGCTGACTTCCGCAGCGGCGGCTTCCGCCGATTGCGCTTCGGGCGCATCCGCTCCGCCCGAAAAAATCACCGCGCCCGCAATGAGCGCGACCGCCGCGGCGCCGATAACGGCCAGCGGAACCGGTTTTAAAATCTTGTCCGCCCACGACGATCTGACGATCGCGGGCGCCGGCGGTCTTTCGCCGGTCAGGCGCGCGTTCACGGTGCGGGTGAGGTCGGCGAAAGCTGGCGCGCCCTCGTCGCCGCGCCAGCCCGCAAGATCGAGCACATGAAATTGCTTGAACCCCATCGGCGCCGCGGCGCCGTCAAGGCTGATGGTGACGAGCTTGCCGGCGTCCGCCGCAGTCGACGCCTCGTCTTTCACCCATCGCGATTCAACCGAATGGCCCGACCAGGCGACAAGCACGACCTTCGCAGCGGCGATCTCGCGCTCGATGTCTTTCGAAAATTCCGCCCCGCCTTCGATATGCCGGTCCCACCAGACCGAACACCCTTGCGCCTCCAGCGCTACGGCGAGTTTTTCGATCTTCTCCCGGTCGTCGCGGGCGTATGAAATGAAAATGTCGGCCAGAGTATCCCCCTCAGGACACGAGAATTGAACCGCGTCTATCTAGCCCGGTTTCCGCCGGGAGACCACCGCCCTTTCAGGTTCCTGCCAGGACTTTCCGGCGGTTTGCGGCCGATGCGAAGCGCCCTAACCTCCGCTCCTGCTTCAGGAGGGCGCGAGCATGATCCGTATTGTGAAAATAATCCTTGTCGTACTGGTCGGCCTGCAAGGGCTGTTCTACTTCATATCGAATGTATTGAACTGGGAGTTTGCACAGGCAGCCGTCGGCGCGGTTCTCAGTCAGGCGGACAGCCCGATCTATCAGAACCTCATCGTTCCTCCGATTACCAGTCCCGCACTTGTTTCCCTGGCGCTCGCCACAATCATGGCCGGCGAATTGCTGGTCGGCCTGATCTCGTTCAAGGGGGCCCTCGACATGTTCGCCAGACGTTCAGCGCCGGCGGCGGATTTCAACGCCTCAAAGAAATACGCCATTCTCGGCTGCAGCATGGCGCTATTCGTCTGGTTCGGTTTCTTTACGGTTTTCGGCGCCGCTCTTTTGCAGATGTGGCAGGGGCAGGTTGGCGCCGGTTCGTTTCAGGGCGCGTTCATCTATCTCGGCACGAGCGCTTTCGTGATGCTGTTTGTCAATCAGCCGGACGAATGAACGCTCAGCGCGGCTTTACCCGATAGGCGCATCTTCGCGCCCCGGCGAGGATATGCTCTTCGCGGGCGATGGTAACGCCCTCGCCCAGCACATCCTGAAACACTTTAAGCTCGCCGGCGCATAGCCCGGTGCAGGCTTTCGCCGCCGAACAGATCGGGCAATGGTTCTCGATCAGCAGCCAGTCGCGCCCGTCTTTTTTCGCCTCGGCCATATAGCCTTCGCCGGACCGCGCCTTGGCGAGACGCTTCACGCGCTCGCCCACGCTCTTCGCGCTTTTCAGTTTTTCGCCATAGGCGGCGCGCTGCCGGTCCCCGTGTTTTTTCACGAGCCTTGCAAGTCCTTCGGCGCCGAACAGTTCCTCGACGGATTTGATCATGTCGACTGCGAGGCCCTGATGAGCGTCGGGGAAGACGCGCGCGGCTTCTTCCGTCAGCATCCAGAGTTTCGTCGGCCGTCCCCTGCCCTTCGCCTCCGCGCGGGCGGTGACCAGCCCTTCGGCCTCAAGCTCGTAAAGATGGAGCCGCGCCGCCATCGGCGTCAGCCCAAGCGCCGCGCCCAGCGCCGAGGACGACTGCTCGCCTTCGCGCTTCAGCAAGTCGAGCACGCGCGCCCTTGTCGCCGGGTTCGCGTCATCGATTTTGCCGATCGGGCTGTTCGATATTTTGCTCATGCAATTTTATAAAAGGTATTGCTTTCGAAAACAAGGGATATTATTGAAAGCATATTCTTTCTTAAATAAACGCCCGGGAGGAGAACCCGATGACCGATACGAAACCGAGACTGGAACACGCCAATCTGGTGGTGACCGATATCGACCCGACCCTGAAATTCCTCACCGCCGCCTTTCCCGGCTGGGGCGTCCGCGGCGAGGGCCGCGACGAATGGCACGGGATGCCGCGCCGCTGGGTGCATGTAGGCGACGACGACCATTACATCACGCTCAACGATTTCGGCCGCGGCGAACAGCGCGACCTCAAAGGCCCGCAGCCGGGTCTTGCGCATATCGGCTTTGCGGTGCCTTCGGTCGACGATGTCGCCGAACGGCTCGAGGCGGCGGGTTACGTCTCTCACAATCGCGGCGTCGATCATCCATTCCGCCGCAACATTTACTTCATCGACGGCGAAGGCCTCGAGTTCGAATTCGTTGAGTATCTGAGCGACAAACCGGAGGAGAAAAATCTCTATGTTTAGCACGACCCTCGGCGATGGCGGCGATCTCGTCTACTGGCTTCGCCGCCTGTTCAGCCGTTAATGCAATCCCCGCCCCCCGCCCCGGTTCTCGTCATCGAAGGCTCCGCCCGCGATGACGGGAACACCGCGGCGCTTACAGCCAGCGTTCTCTGGCATTTAAAATGCGGCGCCGTCACCCGGATCGACCTCAGCAGACTGACCATCGCGCCCTATAATTATGCGGGACGATATGAAGAGGACGATGACTTTCTCTCCATCGCAGCACTGATGCGCGATGCGCGCGCGATCGTCCTTGCGAGCCCGGTCTATTGGTATTCCATGAGCGGGCCGATGAAAGTTTTCTTCGACCGCCTGACCGACCTCACCGATACGCACAAAGCCGCCGGAAAGGCGCTCGCCGGCAAGCGCGTCTTTGTGATCGCCACCGGCAACAGCGCAGAGCCGCCCGCCGCTTTCGAGCCGCCCTTCGCGGATACGGCGCGATATTTCAACATGGACTATGGCGGGATGCTTTACGGGCGCGGTCGCGAAGTCATTGAACAGGAAGCCGCCGCATTCGCGGCGCGGATCGGCGACGCCGTCAGCGCCGCCGCGCTTTCACATGGCCGGTAACGCGGCGGAGGAGCATTATTCCAGTTCCTCCTCAATCAGCGCCAGGGCCTGTTCCAACACCTTGCGCAGCTTCTGTTGTTCAATCAGGATCAAGTCTTGATACCCAATGCGATTGACGACCTCATTTTGAAATCGCAGGGTTGAAGCGAGCTGTTTGAATTCGCGCAAGGAAACAGCGTTTTTATTCTCAATGTCATCAAGGTCCGCAAAGGACCCGGCTCCGCCGCGTACGTTGTTGACCGCATTCCAGAACGTTTCAACGGGCAAATATTGGCTGATATAGGGCACCCACTGCGTATCAAGAAGCAGAATTGCGTTTCGCTCATCTTCCAGCGCATCCTGATACTCCGCCGGCAGCGTTGTTACAACACGCCGGAGTTCGCCGTTTTGCGTACTGTGAAACACCTGCTGATTAAGCACATAGGTGAGCGCGCCCGTTGAATAATCGCTGGTAAATCCCTCAACGAAGACAGTACCGATCCACGCCATCGGAATGGCGTCTATATCCTCGTCACGCACGGCCTGAAGTAAATCGTGACCAGCCGTTGCAATATCGGCGTGCAATTTCGCATTGACATCAATCACGCCGATGTTGAATTGGATTTCATCCCGCAATCGTTCAAGCGCAACATTCAATGATCTCATTTCCGCCTGACGCGCCGACCAGGCGTTGATCTGGAACGCAATCAGGATTCCGACGACCACGATAACGAAGTCGAGCGCCACCGCCGTCCAGTTCTGGTGTTTCACATGATCGATGATGCGGCGCAGGAGCATCACTCAATCTCCTCAACCAACGCATCCCGGGTTTTCGCGGTCGACCGATGATAGATCGCCAAAGACGCCAGTTTAAGATCGATATCGCTGAGATGGCGGCCGAGATCCATCGCCATTGAATCATACGCCTCAAGAGCGTCGAATGCGCGCTGCAACAATTCAGGACTGGCGTTCAGGTCGCAATCCTCAGCAAGATCGACCACAAGCGAACTGTCGCTCCGTACAAAAAACTGCTCCTTACAGCGCTCGCGAATGACCGCCTGCAGTTCGTAGGGCATGAAGGTCCGCACCCTTGAGCGATAAGGCGTTTGTTCGGCCTGAACGCGCTCGGCGTTGTGAAGCGTCAGATAATAATTGGCGAGCCGGCTGCGCAGGCCCGCATCCGGAATCGCGCTCGAAATCCCGGCGCTCAGAAGCTCGTCATAAGTCGCCCTTTGCGGCGTATAGGTGCGGATTTGCGAGGCCTGATAGGCGTCGATAAAAAACGTCTCGTTCGGCGACGCCTCGCCGGCGTCAAGGCGCCGGAGCGTCGAAAGGGCGTGATTCCTGACTTGCGTATAATAGGCGATGAGTTCTTCTTGAATCCTGAGCTCGGCATTGAGATCTTCGGCAAGGCGCGTGTAGTAGGTCCGCGTCGTCTCGCGAAGCTGCCGGGCGTCGTTCCAGTTCGCCACCTGAATACCGATGAAGACGCCGACGACGACAATGACGAAGTCGAGCGCCACCGCCGTCCAGTTCTGGGCCTTCACATGTTCGATGACGCGGCGGAGGAGCATTACTGCGCCTCCACAAGGTCAATCAGCGTATCGGTGCGGGCAAGATCGAATTCGGCAAGTTCTGCCGCCACAGCCACCGTATCCACCCAATATCGCAAGGCGTCTATGATCTCTTCATCCAATGCGATCTGCTCGAGAACGTCTTTTACGCCAGTTGTTTCAGGCGGCGGCGGACAGTCGACAAATTCCTGCACGCCGGCACCCTGCCGGAAACACGCAGCCCAGTAATAGCGCATGATGTCGGCGCGCGTGCGCCCGCGAACCATTTCGCGGTAAGCAGGCAACAGACCATAATGACCGCCGCCGCCCCGCCGCGAGACGACCGCGACGTAATAGTCGGCGAGCGCGCTCCTGAGGTTCGCGTCGGCGATCAGGTCCAGCTCCCCGGCGCTGCGCAATTCGGCGTAGGTCGTGTCGATGAAACTGAACGTCCAGGCCTGGCTCGCGTGAAGGAACGCGCGCAGGGTTTCCCAGTCCGTCGCGCCGTTCAACTCACCGGTTTCGGCGTAAGCGATGGCGGCGTAGCCCTCTTTTGTCACCCGCCCCCAGAAAATTTGATGGTCTTGCAGTTCAAGCCGGTCTCTCTCGATGTCGGCCCGGATGCGCGAGAGATAATTTTCCGACCGTTCATGGTCCGCCCGCGCATCGTTCCAGTTGGAAACCTGTATCCCCATGAAAACGCCCATGACGACAATCAGGAAATCGAGCGCAACGGCTGTCCAGTTCTGGGCCTTCACATGGCTGATGACGCGGCGGAGAATCATGGGGCGGCTCCACGGGAATGCGCCGGCGCGCCAAGCGCGGCGAGCGCGTTCTCCAGACTGATTTCAACGCTGTCGAGGTTGAGCGTCGCGGATACGGCGTTCGAATAATGATATCGAAGCGTCGCGGCGACCGCCGGATCGGTCTTGAGCGCCGCCGCGACCGCCTCAAGCTCGGCCGGGGCGGAGTCGAATTCGCATCGCGGCACAAAACCGACGATAAAGCCCATGGCGTCGCGCGCATCGCTGCACTTCTCGCGCATCTCGACCTGCATGCTCACCGGTATGATCCGTCGCACGACCGCGCGATAATCTGAATTGAGACTCACCTGATAGACGTCCTGAACGGTGTCGAAGGCGTAATATTGGGAGAGGCCGGTTTCGACCGCCGCTTGCGGCAGCAGCCCAAGATGACCGGACGACACGATCTGGTCCCAGGTGGCGCGCACCGGCGCCGTATAAACGACTTCCGTTCCGCGATAAGCGTTGATGATCAGCGTGCGCGGATCGGGGTCGGCCTCGCTCAACAGCGCATCGGTGCGGAGAATGCTTTCAAGGACGGCGGTGTAATAGGCGTTTTGAGCCTTCACGCCGGCCAAGTTTTCCTCAAGGTCGCGCGTCAGCCGGTTGACGTAATCCTCACCCAGCCTTGCATCGGCCTGACGCTCGTTCCAGTTCGCCACCTGAATGCCGATAAAGACGCCGACAACGACGATGACGAAGTCGAGCGCGACAGCGGTCCAGTTCTGGGCTTTGACGTGTTCTATGACGCGGCGGAGGATCATAACGAGCCCTCAATCTGGTCACGTACGGTCTTCGTCTGATCGTTCGCGTCCTGAAGTAATTCCAGAGCGCGGTCCTTCAGCCAGAAATGCAGCGCGGCATGACGCGTCAGGATATCCTGTTTGGTCCGTATATATTGCGCTGTCTCCGCAATACTCTTCTGCGAGAAAAAAGCTGCTGTTTTCTGATCAAATCGAAACGCATCGACCTGCATGTAAAACTGGCTGTCAGCCGGCAGAGCCCAGTCCAGAGTGATTTGAACTGACTCCTGGCTGCGGGCATAGCGCGCATGCAGTTCAACCAAGGCTTCTCGTAATTTCTTGTCGCGAATAGTGTCGAGATTGCCTGTAGACTGAAGGTCATTAAACGTGGTTTCCGTTGTTTGAAGTTTCGAATAAAAAACGCCATCGTTTAAATAGTTTATGGTATGGCGGACAAGGTCAGCGTCAGACGTCGCTGGGTCTTTCAGGGCTTCCAGAAACCCTGTCAGGTGGTCGCGCGACGCCGATGAAAATTCGATCTCGGCGTTAAAGCGCGCGATGTTGTCATTTAAATCATCGGCGAGGCGCGTGAGGTATGATTGTTCAAGAGCCTCTACGCGGCGGCCGTCATTCCAGTTACTCACCTGAATACCGATAAAGACGCCGACCACAACGATGACGAAGTCGAGCGCGACGGCGGTCCAGTTTTGGGCTTTCACATGCTCTATGACGCGGCGAAGTATCATTAGCGGCGTTCCAGTTCTTCGTTGATAATATCAACGGCATGTTGGGCGGCTGCGTTTTGATCCCCCAGCGTTTGCGGTAGAGAAACAATCTGGCCAATCCATTCCGTGAGATGCGGCTTTATGTTTGGGTTGCTGACAACCTCATTGACCAGCCCTTTCGCATCGTCGTTCGAGATGCCTTCCGGGCAGTCAAGATTATATTGTTCGATCCCGTTTACCAATGACCAGCAATGCGCCCAATAAAATTCCTGGGCCGGCAAATCAATGATTTGTCTGACCAGCGACCGATAGACCGGGAGGTCGTCAAATGTCGTAGCGTTGTTGATGTTCTGCAGCCTGTAGGCTTCGACAGCGTCAACAATATTACTGTTCTTCGGGAAGCCTTGATCGCGCATATTCTGGTACGCGGAGAAGGTGACATTCAAGTCTTGCCACTGTGACGCGTGCATAAAATCCACAACCACATCCCAGCAATCCTCGCCGCAATCGGCTTTCGCATCAATGAAGGCCAAAGACCTTCTGCCAGCCTCCGTCGCCTGCTGATAGGCGTGCGATCGTGCGTGCGCTGTCACAATAGAAGTCTCAAGCTCCTTCTTGAGTTCGACCAGCGCTTTAGTTTCCTTCCGGTACTCTGCGCGTCCGTCATTCCAGTTCGCCACCTGAATACCGATAAAGACGCCGACCACGACAATGACGAAATCGAGCGCCACGGCGGTCCATTCTTGTTTTCGGAAATGGGCGATGACACGGCGCAGGATCATTTGATCGTAACCTCATGCTTCAATTCCAGCACTCTGTCGATTTCTGAGTGCAGCGATTCCAACATCTCTTGTTGCGGACTCAAAATTAGATCTGAATAGGCGCGAAACCGTCCAAAATTGTCAGTAAAGTCGTTGATGAACTTTTGGCTTTGCCGCATTTCCAAATACTGGCAGTCGGCGCGTTCACCATAGATATCAGTTGGATCCATCTTTATGAGATTCGGATGTTTACGACTTAAGACGAGACGGTCCCCCCGAATGTTTTCCAGCAAAGCGGTCGCTTCAACATTGAATTGATCGAAGCGGATTATCGCGCTCCGCAGCACGTCATCGGAAATCAGCACAACGCGCCCGATTGACTTCAATTCGTCGATGGCCGGAACGGCGATGACGTCTCTAATAAAAATATGTGACTGATAGAGGGCGAGACAATGCTTGGCGTCCAGATTGGCCGCGGACTCATTTTTCAAATATTCGCCGACCTCTTTTAGCTGCGCAAGTCTCGTCGACTCGGCATTGACCGTCGCTTTATTTGTGGTGATCGAAAATTCAATTTCTTCATGCAAGCGATTCAAGTATTCGCGCTCTAGCTCTCTGTCGCCGCGATTCTCGTTCCAGTTCGCGACCTGAATACCGATGAAAACGCCCATGACGACGATGAGAAAGTCGAGACTGACCGCCGTCCAGTTCTGGTGTTTTACATGCTCAATGACGCGGCGGAGGATCATAGTTCCGGCCCTGCCTTTTCACGCGGCGTTCCAGAAAGCGCGCCTTTGAGAGAATAGGTCGCTTCGCCGGCGGCCGCCAGCGCCTCCACATAGGCGACGAAACCGGGCGACAGCCCTTCGCGCGCCCAGTTGTCCCATACGCGGCGCGTGCCGGACATGGCCATCATCGAGATCAAATGCTTGCGGATCGGATACCACGCCGTATCGGGCAGCGTTTTTGCCTTCCACAAGACGTACATGTCGGCGAATGACTGATAGAACTGACCGGCGTAAAAGAAGAACTGCGTTTTCTCGTCTTCATCGAGCGCTTCGAGATCTTCAACGCCGCGCCTGTAGACCGAGGCGGCCTGCTTGTTCGAGATAAGCGCAAGGTTCAGGTCCTTGGCGGTTTCAAGATATTGTTGAGTGGCGCCGGCGCGCATTTGCGCTGTGTTCTGCCGCACCTGCAAAGCCAGATACAGCAGCGTCGGTGCGACCAGCACGACCGCGACGATCTGCGAGATGAGATAGGCGTCATTAAGCGTCATTGCTGGCCTCATTCAGAATAACCTGCACGAAGAAGAAGATCGAAACGCCTATCGTCCATAAAAGACCGAGGTGATAAATGTTCGGCGCATAGGCGAGGAAGAGACCGAAACCAAGCAACAATTTCGCGGCGATCACCGGGATCGAGGCGAGGCAAACGCTGATTTGTATGGGCGGCATCTTCCGGAAATCGCCATAGCCGCTGAGAAAGAACACATAGATGAAGAGGTGATAGGCGCCGAACAGCCCGCCCAACACTTGCCAGCCAAGCGCCGCCTCCATGGGAATGGAAAACACGAAGTCAGGCAAGAGCGCGAAGGCGAGCGTGCCGATGCTCGATTGCAAAAACCCGAGCATCTGCCGGCGGGGCAATCGCGCGAGGCGGTCCTGCAACACAAGCAGGATGCCGACGAAGCCTGAAAGCCCCGCCGCGATCTGCGCGATCACGCGAAACGCCTCAAACTCCATCGCCGGTCCCTCGCCTCACCTGCGCCCCTCCAGCATTGCTTTCGTCGTCTCGAGCTGCTTGCGGATTTGCTGTTGGCCGACCGGAATATTGTCCTGCCAGCGTTCCCAGTTGAAAAAAGATTTGACGAGCTGGTTATCCGCGCACGCCACATCGACCGGCGCGGCCAGCACCAGCGGCCGCATGGGCTTTGAATACTCAAACCCGACATACTCATTATTGATATAAACGATATCGCCGACGGCAAGGAGCGGGTTATTCTCTACCCGCCCATCGAGGGGATTGAACGCGGCATAGGCGGCCTCGCTCTCAATCAGATCGAAATAGAACAAAAGGTCCGTGAAACGCCGCCGCTCGGCGACCGATTGCTGCGCCAGCAGGCTGGCGTTTGACGTAAGCTCTTCCACCGCCTTGCGGCGCAGATGAACGCCGGAGGTCGATCTGATCACCGCCAGCCCCTCATTGACGATCGCACGGTTTTCGGGGCTGTCCTTGCAAGACCGCAGCGTTTCAAACGCGCGCCTTGCAGTCTCGAGAGACTCGCGGGTCTGAGGCTCGACTTGATCGAGCATGGCGAGATTGTTGTCGATCTCCACCGAGAGGCGGGCCAGCGCGCGCTCATATTCCGCCCGGGCGCCGCGGGCGGCGTTCCAGTTCGCAACCTGAATGCCGATAAAGACGCCGACAACCACGATGACGAAGTCGAGCGCCACCGCGGTCCAGTTCTGGGCTTTTACATGGTCGATGACGCGGCGAAGGAGCATCAGCCGGCCCCGTTTTCACACGCGGCGTCGCGCTCATCCTCGAACAGATAGGCGTCGACCGGCGCCGCGTCTTTGATCAGTTCGTCGATATAGGCCTGAAACCGTTCCGAGAACCAGCTGCGCCGCTGGGCAAACCACTGGCGGACGCCGGGATAGCGCGTCGTTTCGCTCAAGAGGCCATGAAAGCCCGCCCAGGTGTCGGCGTCGAGGGCGCCTTCTTCGGCAAGCCGATGCATTTCCTGAAGCTGATAGTACGTAGACATATAAAAGGCGCTGAACCGCAGCCGCTCCGATCCGGAAAGGCCCTCATAGTCCTGCGCCGCGCGAACATAAAGGCAAGCAAGGCCCGGATTATCCGACAACAGCTCCAAGGAGCCGATATAGTCGCTGACGGCGGCTTGCGTGGTCGACAAGACCTGTGCACGGCTGTTCTGCCGAACTTCAAGGCCGACGAAGACGACGGAGATCACCACCGCCGCCGCCGCGATCAACTCGCCGACCTGCAGAATCTTGCCGAGTGACCAGCGCTTTTTATCGGGGGGCGAAGCGCTCACGCCCGCTTATTCCGCCATCGCCGCGACCAGCGCCGCCGTGTCGGTATATTGCTGGAAGGCGATGAGCTTACCGTCCTTCACCGTCCAGGAATGCACGAACGGAATATCGAGCGAGACGCCGGTCGCCTTGTAAGTTTCCTTATAGCGGCCGAATACGACGACCCGGTCGCCATCGACTACATATTCCTGCGGCGTGGCGCTGAAATCGTCCCACTCCTCGCCAAGCCGCGAAAAGAGGCCGGTCATCACCGCTTCGGGGCCGATGTAAGGGTTTTTATCCGCATAGGGATTGCTTTCCGCCTCGTTCCAGACGATGTCCGCCGCCATCAGACCGGCGAAGGTTTCCATGTCGCCGGCAGCGACCGCGGCGTAAACGGCCTCGGCGAGTTCTTTCGCTTCCTCGTCGGGCGCCGCCGGCATCGGCAGGTCCGTGCTCCAGGCGTCGCGGGCGACGCGCCATACGCCGTCGCTCTCTTTGTGATAGACGATGAGGCCCTTGCCCGCGTCGGTGTGCACCGCGCCGTCCGCTTTCGCCGTATCGGTCGACTGATAGGCGTAGCGTTCAATCGCATAATCGCCGCTGACGATCAGGTCCTGAGAGGTCTTGACCCATTGCGTCTCGAACGCCGCGAGATAGCCGCCGATCCAGTCGCGCAAGGCCGACTTGCCGATCACCTCGGGCCCATGCGGCGCCTGGAAAACGACGTCGTCGGTGAAACCCGCCATCACCGTATCGAGATCGTTGGAATTGATCCGCTCAAGATAATCCGGGAGCAGCGTTTCCTGCAGGTTGGCGTCATGTTGCGCCGCGCCCGCCGCCCCCGTATCGTCGGCGTTCGAACAGGCCGCCAGCGCCAGCGCGGCGGCGCAAAGAATCGTTCTTTTCATTGTCTTCCCCTTTTGATGCGCCCGCCCCCTGAGGCGCCCGCGCTTTTGCACTTTTTCCGATACGCAACCGGGACCGTCTTTACCCCAATCACCGGCGAATGCGAACCGTTTCTTGCCCGGTCCGGCGGCTTAGCGGCGGATTATCCGAGGGCATCCTTTATTTTCGCCGACAACGCACGCGCACGCGCAATATCCGTATGCACGGCGCCGATCACCACCAAGCGGATGGAATGGACATATTGGATTGCGCCGAGCAGATCGTCCGTGTTCCTGAGCGCCTCAAGCGTGTCTGCGACCTCATCCATGTCTTCAGGGGGCGCACAGCGCGACCAGGCCCGCTCGTCCGACCGGTAATGCGCATCCGGGAAGCACGACTCCCACATATACGCCTGGACCTCCGGCGAATATTTGCTCCGTATCAGTTCGCGAAGCGGCGGCTGAAACTCATAAAAGCCCGACATGTCCGCCAGCGCCGCATAATAGTCGCCGATATCCTTGCGCAACGCGGCGTCGCCCAGCAGCGCGAACTGTCCGCTGCTGATCAGTTCGTCATAGGTGACCCGGTTCGGCGAAAACGGCGTCCATCCCGCACGGTAATAAATGATCTGAAACATTTCCCAGTCGCTCATCGCGCCGGCGTTTCCATCTTTCAGATAGCGCGAAATGAGGCCGGCGTGTTCCGCCTCCCGTTCCAGATTAACGAGGTTTCGCTCGAGAAAATCGGCGTCGCTGGCGATGTCTTCGCCGATCCGGGCGAGATAGAATTCGCCCGTCGTCCTTGCCTCGCGGGCGTCGTTCCAGTTCGCGACCTGAATACCGATAAAGACGCCGACGACGACAATGAGAAAATCCAGCGCAACCGCGGTCCAGTTCTGATGTTTCACATGCTCGATGACGCGGCGGAGCAGCATCGCCAAATCCCCCCTTGCTCAGGGCGCACCGTGAAGGCGCGCCCTCTGCGAATCGGCGCCATTGTGCTGATGTTCGTCCGCCTGACAATGATTTTCAGGGCAAGGAAGGCAAGCGCAACAGGACAAGGTCCGATAAGGCGGAGCAAAATGCAGTAAACCTGCATTGCTTCATCCTGAGGGATTTTACCTTCGCCTTGCGTGACGCATCCGCCAAAGACGAACCCCCTCAGGGTGAAGGTAAAATCGTCACGAAGGATAGCGATGCAGGTTTACTGAAACAGGCTCTGGAAAGGCGGCGCTGTTCTGCGCCGCCCTGAAGCGCTCTTAAAAATCGGTCTCGTAATTGGCGAAGAGGCTTAAATATTCCTCGATCGTCGTCCCGTAAGCGTCCGCGGGCGAGCCCGCGCCCGGCGCTTCGAGATAATCCTCAACCGTTCCGCATCCCAACAAGTGGCAGGCCGCGAGCAGGCCGGACTTCGTGATCACGACGCCGTTGATGGTCTGCCCTTCAAACCGCAGCAAGTCGAGCGCGTTGATATAAACGGCGACACGATCATGATACTGGCGCACGGCGACATTCTGCGCATTCGGTCTGGCGAGATAGGACGCCTTGGAGGTCACGCCGTTGTTTTGCGCCCGCGCGAGCCAGGAGCCGATCCAGTCGTTCTTGGAGGTTTCGTTGGGCGGGTTCTCATCATACCACTGGGCGTCCATCATCGCCGGCTCGCCCATCTGGTAGAGCCCGAGATAGCCATAAGTGTTGACGACCGCCGCATTGCCGCCCGACTCGCGCAACGCCAGCGCGTCGTAAAAGTCATCGATGTCGCCGACATAAGGCGACGGCGCAGGCGTCGGCGCGGGCGGCGGGGTCCAACCACCACCGCCGCCGCCGGTGGAGCCGCAGGCGCAAAGACCGGCGGCGGAAAGCGCCATCGCCGAAAATTTCAGTATACGATCAAACACGGCCCACCTCTCACGCAATGATTATTTGCTTCTCATCTGCTGGAAACGGCCGCTGCGGTATTTCCAGTTTCGGCGGCGGTTGGAGTCCCGATCGACGACAATCTCGTCGGTTGCATCTACATCGATCGTTGCGCCGATCGTTCGCAGCAACACTTTGGGCTCGCCGCTCGCTTCGCTCAAAACCACCATCTCGCAGCCAAGGCTGCCGCATGTCAGCGGGCTTCTGATCTGCATCAGGATCTCTTCGTCAGCCGAACCGCAGACATCGGCGCGGGCGATCCAGACTTTTGTGTGCTTTCTTGCGGCGGGCGCACGCGCCAGACGCCGCGTCGTGCTGGAAAGGCGCATGTCACGGAGATCCTTTTCCGTGCCGTCCGTCCAGTAGACGTCTCTCAACTTGCCGCGCGCGCCGACGGCGCGGTTGACGGCGATTGCGGGCCTCGGCGCCAACGCCGTTTCCTGGCTGGCGGCGGTTTGCTGCGCAAGGGCGGCGGTGTTCACTCCCGCAAAGAGCGCAAAGACGCCCAATCCCGGCGCCAGGAAAAGTTTCAGAACGAACGGATAGCCATTTAAGACAGCGGCGATGCGCATAACACAATCTCCCGGAATGCCGTCACGCAGCGGCAATCAGAAGACAACATCGGCCTGGAGTCAACGAGCATCGCGCCAGCGCGCTTCACTATCGGATTACTCAAGGGAAATATTCAGGCCCTGGCGCGCACCGCATGCGCCCCGCAAGAAAAGCGCCGTGCGCACGCCGGTGCGGCGCGTTCCGTTTCATCCCCGGCGGGCGTTTCTATTCTTTCTCGAACGTATCGCCGTTAAACGTCCAGATGGTTTCCGAACCGGAGCCCGGATTGACGACAAGCGTGTCCATCTCCGGGGCCTCGATGGAATCGCCGGCGGTTTCCAGCAGAATATTTTGCGCTTCGCTGACCACGACCAGTTCGCATCCATGGCTGCCGCAAGTCAGCGGGCCCTTGACGTGATAAATCGTTTCCACGCCGGGCGCGCTCGCCACGTCCGCTGTCGCAATCCAGACTTTCGTCTGTTCGGGAACGCCCGGCACGCTGGCGAGTTTTTCAGCCAGCGCCGTCAGCCGCGCATCCTGCAAGTCCTGCACGCCGCCGCGCGAAAATTCGAGACTCACGGCGCCGCCGGCGCTGTCCGCGGATTGACCTTCGTCCTGGCGCACCTCGTTGACGCGCACAAGCGGCTTGTCCGCAGCCGGCGGTTCCGTAGTTTCGTTCTGAACGATCTCTTGAGGCTGCGGGATGACATCGACAATTTCATCGGCCGCGTCTTTCGAACCGCCGTCAAACGCCAAAGCCATCAACGCGGCGCCGCCCGCTACGACCGCCACGCCAGCCCCGGAAATCAGCATCACGGATTTATTCCTGAAATTCGCCACGAGACACCTTCCTCTCGCAACAGTATGTTGGAAGATAAGAAGAGACGATCCTGTGCGGGGAGTCAACCAAACCGTGCAAGAGTGAGAATTAGTTGCTGTTACCGCACCGGGCAGACATGTTTATGCGCCATTACCGGCGACGCATAAGCGCCGCCGCCGTCCTGTTCCGGACGTTGAGACGTTCAATGACGCAGCGAAGGCGCATTATTTCCGCTCTTCAAGATAGGCGGCGATTTTCGCCTCAAGATCGGTCGTCGCCTCTAATATGCTGATTGCGAAACTTTCATTGGTCACCGAGATACCGGCGCGAGTGCCGAGCTGGTCGAGAACGGTTTGCCAGAGTTCAGCTTCCGGCGGGCTCATCAAAACAGCCCCGCCCCTGTTCACGAGCGCCTCGTCGAGGCGTTCAACGAGGAGTCGCGCACGCACGCCTTCCTCCATGGAAGAGGGCCCGCCCATCACTTCCCGATCCCAAAGCCAGTAACCGATGCTCAGCCCGTCCAGAAGATCGTTGAAGCTCCGGTCGACGAAATATTCGTTGTTTTTCTCGATCACCGACTCCCAACGGTCGATACGAAAGAAATAGGCGACAACATCGTTGCGCAAGTCGGGATCGGCGATGAGGCCGAGTTTGCCGGAGCTTTGCAGATCGAGGAAAGTCGGGCTGTCGATTTTCAATGTTCTGCGCGCGCCCAACAGACCCAAAATCATGCCGAGTTTTCGCCGCCTGATTTCCGACGGCGGCTGGCCTATCAGCCGCCCCGCGGCGTTCGCCTGCTCCACTTGAATCTGTTCGAAGGCGATCTGTTCGTTGACGTCCTTTATAGTCGAACGCAGATCGCTCTGCAGCAATTCAAGATAAGTGACTTCGACGTCGCGGTCGGACCGCGACTGGTCCCAGTTGTTGACCTGGATGCCGAGATAAACGCCCATGACGACGATCACGAAATCAAGACCGACCGCCGTCCAGTTCTGGGCTTTCACATGCTCGATAACGCGCCGCAGCAGCATATTCCCCCTCCGAATCAGGCAGACTATATCATGCAACGCCCGCAAGGGCTGATGCTAAATAATCGGCGCCGGACAACGGAACACCCTGTGCGGAATTAAAGAGCGCCCTATTTCCCGGAGCGCAGGAGGCCGCCGACGACGCCGGCGAGCGCCGCCACAGCCAGAGCCCACGGAAAAATCGCCGGCGCCGAAATTGGGGTTTCCGTTACGGCGAAGCCGAGCGCCGTGGCGATGAAACCGATGGGAAGACCGATAGCCGCAAAAAGCACCGCCCGGGCGAAAGTAAAATTCATAGCGTTGTTCCTCATGCGCCCGCTAAGGCGAAAGCGATTTCGTTTATGCAAGGAGAATACACATGTAGGTATTTCTCATGCGTTCTTCAACTCTCCGGGACATTTCGGGCGCCGCCGTCCAGTTCTGGGTTTTTACATGCTCGATAACGCGGCGCAGGATCATTCGCGCGTCTCCGGCGCCGCTTCGTCCGGCTGACAGGAAAGGCGCATCTCAAACGGACCGGCCGACCGCGATGCGCTGGACAGCGTAATGCGTTTCAGCCCGTAGACCTTACCGTCAATGACTCTTGTGTCAGACGCCCCGGCGCCGCCCCATATCCGCTTTTGTCCATGCGATGGCGTCGTCTCTGCATAGATCCGGAACAGATTTGACGTGGCCCGCCCGTCCAGCACGACAGTTGCGTGCGGCGCTACCTCAATGAAGCTCGCGGAATCGCCGATCGCCGGCATCGGCCTGTCCGCTTCCAGATAGACCGACGCCGCAACCGGACATTCGTTTTTGATCTCGACCATTCGCCCTGTGAAAAACAACGCCGCGACATCGTCGCCGAACGCGTCAGCCTCCTCTTCCATCCAGGTTTTGTCCGCCGCGTATTGATCGCTCGAACAATAATCCTGGCCAAATTCCGCCTTTCGTTCGCTGTGCTGAAGATAGTGCTTCATTTCGTGCGCCAGCGTAGCGTTCCGGACGAGGTTTTGGTCTTTGGCCGCGTAACCGATATCGAGCAGGATGCTGTCGCGCGCGCAGGAAGCCGTCGCCGCCGGTCCTTGCGCGTCCCGCAAACCGCAAAAGCCGATTTTTACATTGCTGAATTCTTCACTCGTGAAAACGCCCATGGCGATCAGGTCTGCGGCGGCGGCGGCGATCGCCGGCTCGTAGCCTCCGAACGGCATGGCCCGCGCGTCGCAGACATCGAGAATCTCCTGAGGAAGCGCATCCGAGGAAACCGGCTCTGCATTCGCCGGACATATTGCGGCCAGCGCGGCGCCCGACAGCGCCCAAAGAAGGAGAAGCGCGTTTCTGATTCTCACATGTTCGATGACGCGGCGGAGGAGCATTATAGCTTCTCCTCGATGATAAGGGCCGCGTGTCTTGCGTCGCTCAATGTGTTTTTACCGACATCAAGCGTGACGCGCAGCTCGGCCATCCAGAAACGCAATTCTTCAATCAGGGCGTGGTCATTCAAAATAGCTGTTAGCACGTCATCCGCCCGCGCGTCGTCAATTGGGGACGGACATTCGAGCAACTCTTGCTCATCACTGCCGGATTGATGGCAGTTGTCCCAAATATAGGCTTGTATGTCGAAAGGCGTGACAGCGCGAATGCGCTCGCGATAGGCCGGCAGGGTTGAAAACATAAAAAGGTTTCTTGTCGCCCCGGCGTAATAGCGAGCGATTTCCGTGCGAAGGGTCAGGTCTTTGATCACCGTGAGCTGCCCCGCGCCTTTGAGTTCTTCATAGGTCGTGTCGACCTTACTGAAATGAGAGACTTGGCTCGCTTGATAAAAAGCGAGGAGCAATTCCCAGGAATCCCCGCCGCGTTCGGTTCTGCCTTCTGCGACGGCAAGCGCTTCGCGGCCATAGTCGTATACCTTCGTCCAGAACGCCAGCCGCAGTTCCAACAGGCGCTGGTCGAGGGCGAGGTCATCATGAATGCGTTCAAGGCTGTTGTGGGAGCGCCGGTCCTGAGCTGCAGATTCATTCCAGTTCGAGACCTGAATGCCGATGAAAACGCCGACAACGACGATGACAAAGTCCAGGCCGACAGCCGTCCAGTTCTGGGTTTTGACGTGTTCGATGACGCGGCGCAGGAGCATCAGTTGAATTCCTCCCCAAGGTTCGTCTCGCGGGAAAGCGGATAAGGATTTATGCTGATCGACGGATCGGCGCGCAAACAGCTTTTCTCCGGCCGTATTTCCGCCTTCAGCCGTTCGATGAGGCAGCGCGCCCAACGAGAAAGGCGCTGATTTTCCTGCCGGTATTCACGCAAACGCGCCAAATTGGCCTCATATTCAGGCCGCAAGGCGCCCTCTTCCGTATAGAAATGAAGCGGATCCCCGTTCTCATAGGGAAGGATATCGGTCTCGACGAACGTCACATAACGAAGATACTTTTCGCCGACGCCGTTGAGTTCGGAGTAATAAAAATTGAGATCGAAGAGCGTAACCGGATCGAACAGCCCCGCAATCTGCATCTGCTGCAGCATCGACCACGTATCCGGCGCCTTGTCCGATCCGTTGAAACGGAAATAAAAGGGCGACGGGCGCTCGCCGCGCGCGCGGCGCTCGGCGAATGCGCCGAGCCCGGCGATAATCTCATCGCCGATGCTTTGTTCCTGAATGACGACAGCATCTTCGAGGTCTTCGATCAGCGCCGCGATGATTTCGTCCTTGCGTTCCTTCGCCGCCCGCAAATCGTTCCAGTTCGCGACCTGAATGCCGATAAAGACGCCCACGACGACAATCACGAAATCGAGCGCAACGGCGGTCCAGTTTTGAGCCTTCACATGCTCTATGACGCGGCGGAGGAGCATTAAGGCCGCCTCTCGAGAGCGGATTGGTATGCGGAAAGCTTCTGGCTCACTTGATCTATATACAGAAGATAGAAGTCCTGAGTGATGGCGGCATTGGAGATTATTGCGATCAGCTGGGGATTGTTGCAAAGCTTTTCCGGGGTCTCAATCCGGTAACTATCGACATTCGCCCATTCGCTCATCGTCGCATCCGCGCGTTCGGTCGGGCGAAGCCCCGCAACCTGATAAAGATACTCAGCATCCTGGATGGTCCTGATATATCGGGTCCATTGTTGCGACAGAAAGCCGATTTCGTCGATGATGGACGGTATCTTGGCGCGCAAATCATCCGAGCCAATCAGAGCAAGCTGTCCGTTCTGGATCAGCCCCTCAGCGATCGAGACGGAAAACCGGGGCGGCGGAAAATCCCCGACGCTCAAAACGAGCTCTTTTAACTCTTCATCGACGCGGGAGCAGGCGACCGGGTCGGCAAGGCGATCGATGAGGTCGTATTTTGTGGCGACGGCGAGCTCGTGAAAATTCCGGTGCGTCTCGAACTCTTTGCTCACTCGAACCGCTTCGCTGTGAAGACGCACCAGCGTTTCCTCCGCGAGCTGTCGCGAGACCCGCGCTTCGTTCCAGTTCGAGACCTGAATGCCGATGAAGACGCCGAAGACGACAATGACGAAGTCGAGGGCGACCGCCGTCCAGTTCTGGGCTTTGACGTGTTCAATGACGCGGCGCAGGATCATCGGCGATGCTCCTTCATCATCGTTTTGCAAGCCAATGGCCCCTTGTCATCACGCTCTGGCATCAATGTCTTCCGCGAGGGCCGCAAAATTCGCATGACCCGTGACCGGCTTCACCCGTTCGGCCCAGAGTACTTCGATCTGTTCGACGATCGCAGACGGTGTCTCCGCCGCCTTACTGGGGACCGCCTGAACCTTTGTTGAATCGGCCTCGGCCGGAATGCCGAGCCGTTGTTCCATCGCGCCGCAGATCATCGCATCGTTAAACCTGTCGTAATGCGCATGCATAAATTCGCGGCTCGTATGCTCTTCAACGAGGGAAGCCAACGCATCGGTCAGATCAATCTCGAGGAACTCGGCGAGCCGGGCGATCACTTGGCGCCGATTCCTCGCAGCCCATTTATAGGTCGCCAGCAACGTGTCGGGTTCGTTAAGCCGACCCCACCAACTGAGCAGGTGGGTAAAATAATCACAGCCCCCCGGCCCGCCAGACATCCATAAGGGAAAAAACTCCTCAATGGGCAGCGCCCCGCGCTCTAACAGCCAGCCGTCATAGAAGCGATAAAACGAAACATACGTTTCCATCGGATCACGGAGCGTGACGACGTAGCGCATATCAGCAGGCAGGCGATCATAGTCGCGATGAGACTTGAAGCCGCGCGGGAGGGCGCGCTGCGGCGCCATCATATCAAAGTCAATCATAGAGGCCGTGTCATCCCACGGAACAACGCGGCTGATATCATCGAACGCCATGTCGCCGGCGCCGGTGGCGGCGCCCATACGCAACTGATGAAACATTTGCTGCATCATGGTGGTGCCGCTCTTTGCCCATGACGAGATGAAGACGTCTCCCGGCTGCGCCGCAAGAGGCTGGTAATTGATATGTTTTACACTGGTCTCCAGCGCTTCCATATTGGTGCGCAGTTCTGCCAGGTTGCGCGCGCGGCGCCCTAATCCCAGGGTCATGTTCTATTCCTTTTATAAAACTATTGTTCGGTGATCCACATCGCGGCCCTCACATGCTCGATGACGCGGCGGAGGAGCATTAGTCCGCGTGCTCCGAGCCAGGCGTTTCAGGCGGCAACCGCAATGCATCGTAGTGACGCGCCAGAAAACCAGAATCGAGCCCCTCGACGATGGGGCCGGCGATCTCGAACATGCCCGTGCCTTCCCAACCGGCGGCCTCTCGCCGCCACCAGTTTTTGGCGAACCGGCTGCCGAAATAATAAGGCGCTGTATTCCGGATATGCCGTTCGACTCGCGCGCGAGTGGCGAGGCCGGAGTCTTTCATGGCCAGCAAATGATCCCACTGCATCATCAGGCCAACCAGTTGCGCCTCCACGATGCGGATTTCTTCGTCCGTCAGGGTTTCCGGCGAACGAATTGATTTCATCCAGGCGGCGGCCACACCGGGGGATGTGAACGTAAATTCCAGCCGCGCCATCAAGTCGGCCTTCGCTGTTTCCAGCTCGGTCCGGGTCAGCGCTGCATTCTGGCGCACCTCGACAATCAGTATGATCAGCCCGAGGACGACGCCGATATTGGCGCCGAGCGTCAGCCAGCGATTGATGCGGTCGATGCGTTGTTCTTTCATAGCGGCGCGCTTTCCGGTGTTGCGGGCGGTGATCGTTGCGGGTCAGGCGAAGGAAGACCGTCGAACAGGCTGTAAAGCGATGTCGATCCGGGCCAGGCCGGCGGCGCGCTCTGGGCGAGATAGGTCTGAAAGGCCGGCGAGTAGGCGACGCGGCGTCCCGGCCACCATCCCTCTTTCACCCCGGGACTGTGATAAAAGCGCAGGAGCGAACTCTCCCACCCGGTCCACTGGCCTTTTTCCAGGGCGCCGGCTTTGTGCTGAAACCAGACCTGCTCGCACAGTTTGAAAAACGAAAAGAGAAAGTAGTGCGACAGGATACGCTCGTCGCGGCTGGCGCCGGCCCAGTCCTTTGTCGCGGCGGCAAGCGCGTTGCCGAGCGCCGGCGACTCCGATCCGGGGATATTGATCGCCGCAATCGCCGCGGTGATCGACTGGATGGAGACCACGCGCTGCGCGCTGGTGTTTTGCCGGATGGAAATCACAACGGCCCCAAGCGTCAAAACCACCGCGATCGACGCGACGATCTGCGAAATCATGTAAGCGGCCTCGAGCGTCATCTCTTTGTTGCTTTCTCAATCACAGGTGAAATCGCCGGTCTCGCCGGTTTGGGGGCCGACGGGCCTGCATTGCGGCGGGAAGCCTTTGGCGCGCCAGTAGTCGTAAATGCCGGACTCGCGAATGAGGCGCTTCCTGTGCGGCGTTTTCGTGAATTCCGGCACGAACCAGTACCACCAATAGGGCCGGTCTATGCTCGGGGTCACTTTATCATATTGACGGAAAATGAAGGCGGTGCTGTCGTTCCATTCGAATTTCCTGCCGGTGAACGCCGCCACTTCGATTACAAGCTCGGCGGCTTCCTTTTCGAAATCGAAATCCGGATCGGTCAATGCACGGAAATACCGGACCGATCGCCCGTTGAGAACATGATAGCGGTGGAAAATCGATGTTAGCGCCAGCAGGACGGCGCGCTTGTCGCCCGCATAGGCGTAGGCGAACGGCGCGTGCCATTCCCCGGCGCCGACCGCGCCCAGCGCCGTCGCTTTTTCGAAAGCGGCGAGGCCGTCATCAATCTCGCCTTTGAACAGCTTTATCTTGGCGTCATCTACCAGGCACTGGGAATATTCCGGCGCGACGTCGAGACAGCGGCCGATATCTTTTGCCGCAAGATCGAAAAAGCCGGCATAGATATAGGCTTCGCCGCGCCATTGCAGCGCCTCGACATCGTTCGGGTCGCGCTTCAGCGCCTCGTTATAGAAGTCGATGGCGCGGACGAGCTGGGCCGGCTTTTTAACGTGCTCGATAGCGCCGAGAACGGCGTAAGGCAAAGACAGGTCCGGATTGAGGGCGATCGCGCGCGCCGCCGCTTCGCTCGACAGTTTCAGGTATTCGCGATCAGTAATATCCCAGGCGGGCGCCACGGCGTAAGCGGCGGCGAGCCCGGCCCAGCCCCGGGCGAAGTCTGGATCGGCGGCGACCGCCTGTTCGAATTCCTCGATGATTTTCGGCAGGCGATTATTGTCCCGGATGACGAACAGCGCTCGCGCCTCAAGAAACTTTTCATAGGCGTCAAGATTTTGCGTGTCGGCTTCGACCTTCACTTCCGGCGCCCTTGCTTCGCCCTCAATGACGAGACCCAACTGCTGGACGATGGCGTTGGCGATTTCGTCCTGAATGGCGAAGAGATTTTCAGCCGTGAGCGTCCGGTCGTATGTTTGCGACCACAGATGCTGGTCGGTCACGGCGTCGATCAACTGCGCCGTGATGCGAACCGTGTTCCCGGACTTCCTGACCGAGCCTTCCAGCACATGGCGCACATTCAGCTTCTCGGCGATGACAGGAATGCCAAGCGCCTCCTGCCCCTTGAACCCGAACGCCGACGTGCGGGAAGCGACTTTAAGGTCATTGATCCTTACAAGAACATTCAGGATTTCCTCGGCGATTCCGTCAGAGAAGTATTCCTGATCCTGATCCGGCGAGAGATCGGCGAACGGCAGGACGGCGATGGAGGCGTCCGATACTTCCGAGGGCGCAGGCTCGCCGGATGGCGCGGCGCTTATCGCGCCCGGCTTTTCAGGCATCAGCCGGTCGGCGACGATCATGATCGCCACCAGCGCGAGGCCGCCGACAATCGCATAGTCGAGCTTGCGGCCGGTCTTGGCGTGAATACTCTCGCCCTCTGGAACGGCGGCGGTGAGCTTCACCCCGTCCGGCGTCACCTCGAACGCCCAGGCGAGAACCAGCGCCACCGGAAAGCCGATCAACAGCGCCGAAACGATCACCGCATCGAACCAGCCGGGCAGCGACAGCGCGCCTTCGAGCGTCGCCGCCACCTGCGCCAGCAGCCAGCCGATCACGGCGTAAACCCCGGCGACCCGGAAAACATTGCGGCGGCGAAGTTCCTTGAACAGCTTTTCCATCATTCGCACTCGAAGTCGTCTTTGCCGACCGGCCTGCATTGCGGCGGGAAGCCGTGCTTGCGCCAATAGACGTCATATTTGTTGTTCTTGATTGTCTCGCGCTGAACTTTGATGGCGATAGGGCGAAGGTCGTCGCGGCGAAGTTCAATCAAATACGGATTCCACAAATCATTCGCGATAAAACGCCCTTCACGTTCTTCGAAGTCTATTAGCTTTCTGCGCGGCTCGACGCCGTTTGCGAGTTTGAATGATGTGGCGGCCTCACGATTAAGATCGTCAACGGATGCATCCATGTCGGTGAAATAACGAAACATGAGGGATGGGAATGGTGAGTTCAGGTTGGTTACTTCCGAAGCCAGCAGAAGAGACAGGGCGCCATGATCGCCTGATGCCGCGTAATAGTCGGCAAATGTCAGCGTGTAGGAACGCTGACCCTTGCGCATTGTTTCTTCAAACAGCGGCAGCGCCTCATCGGGCTTTTTCTGGAATAGAAGCGCGATGGCGCGAAAGCGCGGGCAAATCAGATAGTCGGGATCAATCTCCTCGCAAGCCGCGAAGTCTTCGATCGCTTTGTCGAGATAGCCAATATCCAGATAGGCTTGTCCGCGAAAGGCGTGGGCCTGCTTGTTCCGAGGGTCAATTTCAAGCGCGCGATCAAACTGCGCGAAGGAAGCATCGTGATTGCCAGCATCGGAATCGACCGCGCCGCGCACAGTGTAGGGGAGCGACAGCTTCGGATCGAGTTCGGTTGCCCTATCCGCAGCAATACGCGCCATGCTGTAGTATTCGTCCTTATCCGTACCGGCAATCCATGCCGGTAAAACGATATAAGTTGCCGCAAGGCCAGCCCAGGCTTCGGCAAAATTCGGATCGAGCAAGGTTGCTTGTTTGTAGAGACGTTCGATCTCCAGCATGTTATCTTGTGACCGCGCAAGATAAAGCGCATTGGCGCGCAGATAGAGTTCATAAGCGTCCAGATTTTCCGTTGACGCCGCGCGTTTGACCCTCGGGGTGAGCGGCACATCGAGGTTTTCACCGAGCGCTTCGACGACCGCCGCCGCGATCTCATCTTGAATCTCGAAGATGTTTTGAGTGGTCAAGGGCCGGTCATAGGTTTCCGACCACAGATGTTTGTCGCCATTCGCGTCGATCAGCTGCGCCGTGATGCGCAGCGTGTCGCCGGCCTTGCGCACCGAACCTTCGACCACATGCCGCACATTAAGTTGCGAGGCGATTTCCGGCACGCCGATATCGGTGTTTTTGAACTGGAAAGCGGAGGTGCGCGATGCGACATGCAAATTATCGAGTTTCGCGAGCACATTGAGAATTTCTTCCGCGATGCCGTCAGAGAAATATTCCTGATCCTTGTCAGGCGACAGATCGGCGAAAGGCAGCACTGCAATAGATGTGTTCTCAGGTAATGCCGCACCAGCCGCGTCTTGCGTGACGCCAATGCCCGGCTTTTCCGGCATCATACGGTCGGCGATAATCATCGCTGCGACCAGCACGAGGCCGCCGAGAATCGCATAGTCGAGCTTGCGGCCGGTCTTGGCGTGAATGCTCTCGCCCTCGGGGACGGCGGCGGTGAGCTTCACCCCGTCCGGCGTCACCTCGAACGCCCAGGCGAGAACGAGCGCGATCGGAAACCCGATCAACAGCGCCGAAACGATCACCGCATCGAACCAGCCGGGCAGCGATAGCGCGCCTTCGAGCGTCGCCGCCACCTGCGCCAGCAGCCAGCCGATCACGGCGTAAACGCCCGCCACGCGGAACACATTCCGCCGCCGCAGTTCCTTGAAAAAGTCGCCCATCCGCCTCCCCGAAGCGGCTCCCGCCCGAAGCGCATAGGCTTAAACAGGTTTTATCGCGAACGCCACTGCCGGCAACGAGGGCGGCGGCGGCGTAAATGACGGATTTGTCACCAATTCCGGCGCTTTCGGCCTTTTTCCCGCCGCCATTATCGCCGATGGGAAAATCGCCTATAAGCGGGCGGATCGAAAAGGCCCGCTTCGCCCTTCGTGACGCTCTTTTTCCCTTCATTCTGAGGGGCGCGGAGCGCCGTCACGAAGGATGAAGGGAAAAGAGCCCTCAGGGTGAAGCGTATTTTCGGCCGCGTGCAGAAGAGTTCCGGGTTGATGACTGACGTGAAGGACAAAGTGAAAAAAGGCGCTGCGGGGATCGCCGCGCGCTTTAAGGCGTTTCGGGCATGGTTCACGCGCCAGCTGATGGCGGGCGAGAAAAAGCCGGCGGGACGCAGTCCTTATGCTGAGGACTCGAAATATCCGAAAAACCCCGGCGAAGGCCGGGCGTGGCGCGCGCTGTGGGGGTCGTTTCTCGGGGCCGCCTCGTCGCTGTTCTTCCTCGGAGGGGCGGGCGCCCTCGCCTTTGCGTTCGTCGTCATGGCGCCGCGGGTTCCCGACAACGCCGACATGTGGAACGTCAACCGCCAGTCGGCGATCATCGTCCTTGACCGCAATGGCGAGGAGATCGCCTCACGCGGGGCGCGCTATGGCGAACAGGTCGAACCGGACGAACTGCCGGACTATCTCCTGAAGGCCTTTCTCGCCACCGAAGACCGGCGCTTTTACGATCATGGCGGCGTCGACCTGCGCGGCACCTTGCGCGCGGCGCTCGCCAACGCGAAAGCCGGCGGCGTCACCGAGGGCGGCTCGACCATCACGCAGCAGCTCGCGCGCAACCTGTTCCTGACGCCGGAGCAGACCTATGTGCGCAAGATCAAGGAAGCGCTGCTCGCCCTGTGGCTCGAGGGCCATTACGGCAAGGACAAGATCCTCTCGCTTTATCTGAACCGCATCTATCTCGGCGCCGGGACATACGGGATTGAAAGCGCGGCGCAGACCTATTTCGGCAAGTCGGCGCGCGACGTGACCCTTGCGGAAGCCGCGCTGCTCGCCGGCCTTCCCAAGGCGCCCTCCACCTATAACCCGATACAGAACCCGAAAGGCGCCGAACGCCGCGCCGCGGACGTGCTCGACAATCTCGTCGAGACCGGCGAGATCGACCCGTTCGACGCGCGCGAGGCGCAGCAGAACCCGGCGAGGACGATTAATCAAAATACGGATTCGGACCTCGGCTATTTCTTCGACTACGCCGCGGCGAAGACCCGCGAGCTCGCCGGTCCGGTCGCCGGCGACATCGTCGTGACCACCACCATCGACCAGAAGCTGCAGCGCGACGCGGAAAGCGCGGTGAAAGCCGGCCTCACGGTTGAGAACCGCCTTAAAGGCGCCGACCAGGCGGCGCTCGTCGCCTATGACGCGGACGGCGCCTTGCGCGCCATGGTCGGCGGGCGCTCCTACAAGGAAAGCCAGTTCAATCGCGCGGTGCAGGCGAAGCGCCAGCCGGGATCGGCGTTCAAACCCTTCGTCTATGTGGCGGCGATGGAGGCGGGCCTTACGCCGAACTCCCGCTTTGTTGACAAGCCGGTCAATTTCGGCGGCTGGGCGCCGTCGAACTACACCGACGGCTTTCGCGGCCCCATGCGCCTCTCGGAAGCGCTGGCGAAATCGATCAACACGATCTCTGCGCAGGTTTCGGAATATGTCGGCCCGTCAAAAGTGGCGGACGCCGCGATGCGTTTCGGCGTGCCCGACGTCAAACCCTTCCGCGCCATCGCCCTCGGCGCCGTCGACGTGACGCTCGCCGATCTCACCGCCGCCTATATTCCGTTCTCGCAACACGGCCTCAAGCCCGAACCCTACGCCATTGAAAAAATCGAAACCCGAAACGGCGACGTTCTTTACGAGCACGAAAGAAAAGAGCCCGTCCGCGTCATGTCGCCGACCGTCGCAACGCAGATGAACCACATGCTCTATCAGGTGATGCATTCCGGCACCGGCGCCAGCGCCAGCCTCGGCAAACGCGCCGCCGGCGGCAAGACCGGCACCACCAATGACTGGCGCGACGCCTCCTTCATCGGCTACACGCCGCAGATCACAGCCGGCGTTTGGGTCGGCAACGACGCCTACCGCCCGATGGAGAAGGTGACCGGCGGCTCGATCCCGGCAGCGATCTGGAAGAACTTCATGATCGCCGCGCATCAGGGTTTGCGCATCGAGGAGATCGACGGCGCCTATCCGGCGGTCACCTATGCCGCCGAAACGACGCTGATCGATTTTTATGAAGACGTCTCGCGCGGCTTTTCCCGCGTCCGCCGCGACGGCAACGAGCGGCGGTATCGTGGGCGGTAGGGTTTTCTTGACCGCCGGCGCTGATCCGTGCGGCCAAGCAGCGCGGCTGAGCCGCTCTAATGCTAATTTTTGTTAAGTTTTCACATTCTCGGCCGATAATCGGGGAATGGCTGAGGAACACGCCTTCACGACGCGCGGCCTGACGAAAGTCTATGGCGAGGGGCCGACCGCAGTGCATGCGCTGCGGGGCGTCGATCTCGACATCCCGAAGGGCGAGCTTGTGGTGTTGCTCGGCGCGTCAGGCTCGGGCAAGTCGACGCTGTTGAACATTCTCGGCGGGCTCGACCGCGCGAGCGACGGCAGCGCGAAGTTTTTCGAAGACGAACTGACGACGATGACCGACCGCGCGCTGACGCTTTACCGCCGCGAGCATGTGGGCTTCGTCTTCCAGTTCTACAATCTGATGCCGAGCCTCACCGCGCGGGAGAATGTCGAACTCGTCACCGAGATTTCAGGCGACCCGCTCGACCCTTCCGAGGCGCTAGATCTTGTCGGCCTCGCCGCGCGGCGAGATCATTTTCCGGCGGAGCTTTCCGGCGGCGAGCAGCAGCGCGTCGCGATTGCGCGCGCGGTCGCCAAGCAGCCGACGGTGCTGTTCTGCGACGAACCGACGGGCGCGCTTGATTCCACGACCGGGCGGACGGTGCTCGGCGTCCTGCAGCGGGTCAACCGCGAGCTCGGCGCCACGGTGATGATCATCACCCACGCCGCGGCGACGGCGGCGATGGCGAACCGCGTCATCTCGATGTCGGACGGCGCGGTGCGCGGCGTCGAGACCAACGACACGCCGCAACCGGCCTCGGAGATCGAATGGTGAGCCCGCTCGACAAAAAGCTCGGCCGCGACCTGATGCGCATGAAAACGCAAAGCCTCGCTATCGCTTTGGTGATCGCCGTCGGCGTGCTGATGCTGGTGATGATGGACGGGCTTGTGCATTCGCTCGAGGAAACCCGCCTCGCCTATTACGAACGCTATCGTCTCGCCGACGCCTTCGCGCCGGTCAAGCGCGCGCCCGACAGACTGCTTGACGACATCGCGGCGATTGACGGCGTCGCCGCCGCCGAAGGCCGCATCAATGGCGGCGCGCTCATCGATATTCCGGGCGAGGCCGTGCCGGTGCGCGCGCAGGCGCTGTCGCTTCCCGCGTTCGCCGAGCCGAGGCTCAACGCGGTCTATCTCGCCCGCGGCCGCCTGCTCGACCCGCGCCGCCACGATGAAATCCTGCTGCTTGAAGGCTTCGCGAAGGCGCGCGGCTTTGAACCGGGCGATATGCTGACCGCCACCATGAACGGCGCGCGCCGCACTTTTCACATCGCCGGTCTCGCCCAGTCGCCGGAGTTTCTTTATTCGACCGCGCCCGGCGAGCTTGTGCCCGACGATTCCCGCTTCGCCGTCATCTGGATGAATGAGGAAGCCCTCGCCGCCGCCTATGACATGGACGGCGCCTTCAACGAAGCGCTGATCGATCTCGAACGCGGCGCAAGCGAGCCGGCGGCGCTCGCCGCGCTCGACCGGCTGCTCGACGCATATGGCGGCGCCGGGGCCTACGGGCTTGAAGACCAGTTTTCGAACCGCTTCATCGTCGAGGAGATCAGCGGCCTTCGGGTTTCGCGCAGCGTCGTGCCGCCGGTCTTCATGGGGGTCGCCGCGTTCCTTCTCTATATCGTCATTTCACGGATGATTTCCGCCGAAAGGCTGCAGATCGGCCTGTTGAAGGCGTTCGGCTATTCCGGCGCCGAGGTCGGCTTCCACTATTTCAAGTTCGTCGTGCTGATCGCCGCCGCCGGCGCCGTGGCGGGCTGCATTCTCGGCGTACTCTCGGGACAGTCGCTCGCCGGTTACTACCAGATCTATTACAAGTTCCCGTTCCTGATTTTTCGCGTCGATCCCGCCGCCTTCCTGATCGCCTTCGCGGTCAGCGTCGCGGCGGCGTCCGCTGGCGGCGTTGTCGCATTGAGGCGCGTCTTTTCGCTCACCCCCGCCGTCGCCATGCGCCCGCCCGCGCCGCCGGATTATTCGCGCAGCATCGATATCGCCGGCGCGCTCAAGCGCTGGCTCGACCAGCCGAGCCGCATGGTGCTGCGGCGGTTGACGCGGCAGCCGGGCAGAGCCGCCGCCGCGGCGGCCGGCATCGCCGCCGGCATGGGGCTCTCCCTCGCCATGCTCGGCGTAATGGCGGGGTTCAATCGCGCCATCGATCTCAACTTCTCGGTTGTCGACCGCAGCGACGCCACGGTCAGCTTCATCGAGCCGTTAAGCGACAAGACGCTGCTCGAACTCGCGCGCATCGACGGCGTCATCGAGGTCGAACCGTTTCGGGCCGTGCCGGTGATCTTGCGCAACGGCGTCAGGACCCATCGCGGAACCCTGAGCGGCCTTGTCGCCGAACCGCGTCTTTCCCGCGCCATGGCGGACGATTTGACGCCTATCTATATTCGAAAGGACGGGGTGATTCTTGCAGAGCCCCTGCGGGAGAAGCTGGCGGTCAGGGCGGGCGACATGATTACGGTAGAAGTACGCGAAGGACGCCGGCCGGTGCTGACCCTGCCGGTGGCGGCGGTGGCGCAAACCCTGCTCGGCGCCCCCGCCTATATGGAAATCGGCGCGCTTGGCGAAGCGGTGTCCGAACCGCGCCGCGTGTCGGGCGCCTATCTGCGGATCGACGATGAAAAAAGCCGCGCCATCTATGAAAAGCTCAAGAACATGCCGGCGGTCGCCGGCGTCAGCCTGCGCAGCGAAGCGCGCGGCGCGCTTGAAAAGATCATGAACGAGGGCGCCGGCGCCAGTCGTTTCATCATGGCGGGGCTCGCCGCGATCATCACTTTCGGCATCGTCTTCAACTCGGCGCGCATCGCCTTCGCCGAACGCGCGCACGAACTCGCAAGCCTCAGGGTGCTTGGCTTCACCCGCAACGAGGCGGCGTTCGTGCTGCTCGGCGAGCTCGGCGCCATCACGCTGATCGCCCTGCCGGCTGGCGTCGCCATCGGCGCCGGCCTCGCCGGCGCCATTGCGGCGGGGTTCAGCACCGATCTTTACACCATCCCTGCTGAAGTCGACGCCGTCTCGGTCGGCTGGGCCTCGCTTGCCGTCCTCGCCGCCGCTGTCGCCTCGGGCCGGCTCGTCAAGAACGATATCGACCGGCTGGATCTCGTCACCGCACTGAAATCGAGAGAGTAACGATGACCGCACCGCGAAAGAGATTATCCCGGAGATGGATCACGATCGGCGCAGGCGCCGTTATCGCTCTCGGGCTCGGCTTCGCCTTCGCGCCGAAGCCGGTTCCGGCGGATTTCGGCGATGTCGAAAGAAAGCCGCTGACGATCACCATCGATGAAGAAGCGAAAACCCGCGTGCGCGACGCCTATGTGGTCTCGGCGCCGGTGGCGGGCCGGCTTTTGCGGGTCGAAGTCGAGCCGGGCGACGCGGTGATCGGCGGCGAAACCGTCATTGCACGGATATTGGCGGCGTCTCCTTCGGCGATCGACGTCAGGACGCGCGAACAGGCCGAGGCGGGAGTCGCCGCCGCCGAAGCGGCGCTGCGGGTCGCCCGGGCCGATCTCAACAGCGCCCTCGCCGAACAATCGCTCGCCGCCGCTGACGCGTCGCGCGCCCGCGCGCTCCGGGAAACCGAAACCGTTTCCGAACAGGCGCTCGACCGCGCCCTGCGCGCCAAGCGGGTCGCCGACGCCGCGGTCGATACGGCCAGGGCGGCGATCTCGATGCGCGAGGCGGAACTCGCCAATGCGCGCGCCAGCCTGATCGGCTTTGACGACGTGCTGCGGAGCGGCGGCGGCGAACCCCCGGCGGGCGAAGCCGCGCCGCTGGTCGCGCCGATCTCGGGCCGCGTGCTGCAGGTGATGCAGAAAAGCGAAACCGTCCTCGCCGCCGGCGCGCCGATTCTCGAAATCGGCGATGTTTCAAACGATCTTGAAATCGTCGCCGAGATGCTGTCATCGGACGCCGTTCAGATCGGTGCCGGCGATCCGGTCATCATCGACAACTGGGGCGGCGACCATCTTCTGAACGGCGTCGTCGACCGGGTCGAACCCTGGGGCTTTACGAAATATTCCGCCCTCGGCGTCGAGGAGCAGCGCGTCAACGTGATCATCAGCTTCGCCGACGCGCTTCAAACCCGCGAAAGCCTCGGTCACGGCTACCGCGTCGAAGCGCGGATTGTCGTCTGGAAGGACGACGACGCCCTGACGGTTCCCTCAAGCGCGCTCTTCCGCTCGGACGGCGGCTGGGCGGCGTTCAGGATCGTACGCGGCCGCGCGCGGCTGACGCCGGTCGAGGTGGTGCGCAATAACGGGCTACACGCCGCCGTCGCGAACGGCCTTGAGGCGGGCGACGCGGTGGTGCTCTATCCCGGCCCCACGGTCAGGGACGGCGTCCGCGTCACCGAGCGCAAGGCCGGCGAGTAACAGGCGGCGGAGACGGTGAGCGGCGCCGGGGACGGTAGCGCCTTTTCGTCAGGCTCGTTCGCTTTCACTCAGTTGTGACACGGCGTTTCGCCAGCGGCGCCGGTTCGGCGCCGTCCGCCGCAATGCGGACGCAAATGCAACGCGCATCTGCCGCAAGCGCCGCCCATCTATGTCGCGCACAAAAGCGATTCATTCGCTGCGTCAGATGGGAGAAATCTCCATGTCACTTGCCTCCAATGCGCCAAGTCCCATCGCCGCGCTCGGCGTCGTCGCCCGCGCGGTGATCAAGGACGCCGTCTACTACGCAGACGAGACCGACTTCCGCCGCGCGCCTTGCGGGGAATACGACATCGAACACCGAAACGGCCGCGTCGGCTTTTATAACCGCGCGAGTCATGACGGTTTCGCGCTGTCCCTCGATGTTTTCCTGCAACACATTCACGAAGGGCGGATCTCGCTGGTTGAACGTCCTGTCGCGGCCTGAATACGCTTCAGCCCGAGTCGCGGCTTCCTCATAAACATCAGGAATAATGCGCACGCCTCATCCTGAGGTGCGCGTACGCCCGTTCGCGAAACCGAACGGGTGGACGAGCCTCGAAGGATGGCGTTCAAGGACGGCGTTTGCCTCGCATCCTTCGAGGCCCGGCCGAAATACCTGCCGGGATTTCAGCCGGGCGCCTCAGGATGAGGGGTGACGCGCCGGAAACAAGGCAATTCGTCCTTTCCCAGCCCATCCCCCTCCCCTCAACCCCAGCAATTTCGCCATTTCTGGAAAAATATCATGAAACTAGTTTACATTATAAACTTGTTTCACTATATCAGCCCAGCAATCTCTGGAGAGGGGTATTCCCATGTCTCAACCATCGTCGCCTTCATCGCCCGCCCGCCTGCACGCGCTTGATGCGGTGCGCGGGCTCGCGCTGATCCTTGGCATCTTCTTTCACGCATCGATGTCTTATTATCCGGGCGATCCGATGTGGATCATCATGGATACGCAGCGCAGCGAGGCGCTGTTCGGAACCGGTTTCGTCCTGCACATCTTCCGTATGACGACGTTTTTCCTGCTCGCCGGTTTCTTCGGTCGCATGGTCTATCATCGCATGGGCGCGGGCCGTTTCGCCCTGAGCCGTCTGAAGCGCATCGGCATTCCGCTTGTCGTTTTCTGGCCGATGATGATGGCCGCTTTCACCGCCATCATCATCTGGTCGATCGCCGCGCAATACGGCGCCGCCGCGCTTGAAGGCGCGCCGCCGCCCCCGCCCCTGACGGCGGAAACTTTCCCGCTGACCCATCTGTGGTTTCTTTACGTGCTGTTGATGTTCTACGCGGCGATGATTGTCGCGCGGCCGTTGATCGCGCTGCTCGACTTCGGCGGCGCCGGACGCAAGCTGATCGACCGCTTCATCTCCGCGACCCTCGAAACGCCCTTCCTGCCGGCGCTGCTCGCGATCCCCGCCGCCGCTGCGTTCCTGACGCATACGGGCTGGCTCGAATGGCTGGGCGTGCCGACCCCCGACACCGGCATTGTCCCCAACACGACCGCATTGATCGCCTACGGGACCGCCTTCCTCTTCGGCTGGGCGCTGCAGCGCCAGGGGGAGAACGTCATGCGCATTCAAACGCTCTGGCCCCTGCATCTGGTCCTCGCCGGCGCCTTCACCGCAGTCTGCTGGTATCTGATCGGCGGCCACACGCAGATGACCCCGGCCCTCGAGGGCTCGGACAAGACCGTCTATGCGTGCGCCTATGCGGTCGCCATGTGGTTCTGGACCTTCGGGCTGATCGGCGCGGCGCTGAAATTCTTCTCCGGCGAGAGCAAGATGCGGCGCTATCTCGCCGACTCATCCTATTGGCTCTACATCATTCACCTGCCGATCGTGATCGCGCTGCAAGTATGGACGTTCAAATGGGGCTGGCCGGCGGAAGCGAAATACGCCTTCATCCTCGGGCTTTCGATTCCCCTGATGCTGCTGTCCTATCACGTCCTGGTCAGGTACAGCTTTATCGGCGGCGTCCTCAACGGAAAGCGCCAGCCGCGCAAATCCAAGCAAACCCCGGAGCGGGAGCATGACGAAGCAAAACAATATCGAAGCGGTTCGCGAAGATCTCGCCTTCATCAAATCGGTCGTTGACGAACATTCGCCAATGATGAAGGGCACCGGCGCGGTTTACGCCGCCGCCGGTGTTCTCTATGGCCTGCAATGCGTCCTTGTGTGGATCGATCTCGCAGGTGTTTTCTCACTCGGCAAACTCGGCATGCTCGCCGCCGGCGTCATGCCGACGGTGCTGTTTGTAATCTTCATGATCTGGGTGATCGTCCGTGACGGGAAGAACCTCAACCAGAAAGGCGTCGCCGCGCGGGCGATGGGCGCGGCGTTCGGCGGCGCGGGGCTCGCCAATCTCGTCCTTGCGCTGATTTTCGGCGTTACGGCATTCAAGCGCAATGACTTCGGACTGTGGCTGTTCTTCCCGGTCACCGTTTGCGCGCTGCAGGGCGCAGTCTGGTACGCGATTGCGATCATCCGGCGGCGCTGGTGGATGGGCGGCGTTGCAGCGGGCTGGTTCGCCGTCGCCATCGCAACCGGCCTTTTTGCGCGCACCCCCGCTGACTTCAATCTCTTTCTCGGGTTCGGCTGCTTCGCATTCATGGCCGCGCCGGGTTACGCCCTGATGCGGATCGGCGCGTCCGGGAAATAGAAACGACCGTAGCTCCCTGTGCCCGATTTCGACATCGATAAGATCAACGAAGTGATTCACGGCCGCCTGCGCATGGGCGTCATGGCCTATCTCGCCAATGCGGAGTCGGCGAGCTTCACCGAGTTGAAAGACGTGCTCGGCGTCACCCAGGGCAATCTGTCCGTACAGCTCAGAAAACTCGAGGAAGCCGATTATGTCGCCGTCGACAAACGCATTGTCGGCCGCAAGCCGCTCACCACGGTGCGGCTCACCAAGACCGGACGCAAGGCGTTTTCGATCTATCTCGAGGCGCTGACCGGGGTTCTCGGCCTGCCGTCGCCGAAGGGCTGACCGGAACGGGACCATCGCATCTCAGTTTTCCTTCGTCCTTCGTGACGTTCTTTCGCCTTCATCCTGAGGGCCGGCCGAAGGCCGGCGTCACGAAGGGCAAAGGCGAAAGAACCCTCAGGATGAAGGCAAACTGAGATTGCACAAACGATCTCTTCCTCTCGACCCTCGTCGCGGCGCAGTCTAGACTGGCGCACAGCCAAAGGGGAGTTTGCAATCATGAAGAACCTGTCCATCGCCGCCTTGCTTGGCGGCGCCGCACTTATTCTCGCCGGCTGCGGCGGCGGAAGCGAAGAAGCGCGCGAGAAGAAGATGGAAGACCAGGCCGCAAAATACGGGATCGACGCCGATGTCGAACTTGACGATGACGGCGAAGTCAAAAGCGTCGAGATCAAGGGCGTCAACGGCGCCAAGGTCGGCACGGGGCTCGACCTGCCCGACGGTTTTCCCGAAGACGTATCGGTCTCGGAGGGCTGGAACATCGCTGCAGTGTCGCCGGCGCCGGGCGGCTTTTCGATCAACGCCATGACCGATGAAGACGTCGATGCGATCGTCGCCTTCGCGCGCGAGAAAATGACCGCCGGCGGCTGGACCGAAACGCAGTTTCGCCAGCCTGTTCCGCAAATGACCACCATCAATTTCGAAAAGGATGCGCGTCTCACCGCCTATACGATCATGAATTCGGGCGCCCAGAACTCGGTCCAGCTCGTCACCATGAAAAAACCCTAGGGGCCCGGCCGGCTTCCAATTCCGGCGCTTTTTCAGTAGGCTGGCCGTCAGGACGACAGCCATAGCGGGCGGGGCCGCGTGAGCGAAGAGAACACGGAAACAAGACCGGCTGCGGCGGCGGAAGCGGTGAAGACAGCCCCGGCGCCCGAAACAGCCGGGAAAAAACCGCTATATATGCGGCCGGAAATCATCGCCGCCTGCATCGGCGCGCTGGGCGCGGCAAGCGTACCTATTCTCGAGCATTTCCTCGGCGAGGAAAAAGCCGAACAGACAACGCCGCCCGGCCCGACAGCCGGCGCGGGCGCGCCCTCCAACGCTGAGAGCCAGCAGCAGCAGGCGCCGCAGACCGTGCCGGAAACGACATTGCGGCCGGTCTCGCTTGAAACCCGGCCGCCTTCGGAAACCGAACCGCCAGCCGAAATCGCGCGCGACGACGACAGCGGTCTGGTCACCATCAAGGGCGTTCTCGTTCAGCCGCATGAAGAAACGCGCATCGTCGAGACCGGGGAAGCCTATGTCTATCCCGAACCTTCCACCTTGCGCGCGCCGCATATCCGCCGGCTGCAGCTCGGCGATCAGGTAACGCTCTACGGCAAGGTCGCCGACGCCCCATGGTATGTGGTGCGGTCCGGCGACGAATACGGCTTTGTTCGCACCAAACATTTCAGTACGGAAACTATTGGAGGGGAATAATGAAAAACCTGCTCATCACCGCCATCGCCTGCGCGGCCGCCGTCATCACGCCGGCCGCCGCGCAAAACCTTGAAGAGATCCGCGAGCGCGCGCGATTTCTCGAAGAGTACAAAACCCTGATCAGTCCGAATGCAGAAAAGAGCCTGCGCATGGCGGCGATCGAGGAAGGGCTGAAAAGCGACGACGATCTCGTGCGGCGGGAAGCCTTCGACGCTGCGTTCGACAGCAACGATTCCGACCTGATCTTTCTCGGCCTGCGCCATTTCCTCAAAAAGAGAACGCAGTTCACCATGGAACTGACCCTGCCGGACGAGCCAAACGCCGCAGAACAAAACGCTTACGACCGTTACAGCCAGACCACCTTCACCCGGCTCGCCATCCTTGAGAACGGCGAGATCAGTTTTAACGGGAACTACAAGGGCGCCTTCATCAACAAGGGCTTCATCCTCAACTGGGGCAAGTGCAACCTCAAGATCACCAGCGTCGCCAAGGACGTAATGTCGGGGACCTATGCATGCGGCGCCGACGCAGTGCTGCCGGCGAAGGTGCTGATCGACTAGCACATCGGACGAACGCCTATAGCCCCATCAGTTCGTCGTCGACATAGTCTTCCGCCAGCGGCTCCGGCTCCGCGGCAAGGCGCCAGCCGGCGCCGTCGTTGCAGGCGCCGCCGGTCCAGGCGTCAACCTCGCCGTAGACTTCGACGCGCTGGATGAATTCCCGGCAGAGGATCGGCCGGCGATGCGGCCCGCCCGCCAGCTCCAGTTCGGTTCCCGGCGCCTTGATCATCAGGTTCTCGTGGATATAGCCGGCGATACGGCCCTCATGGGAAACCAGCATCCAGGGCGCGCCGACAACGCGGCCGACAACCTCGACGCCGGCGCCCGACGGCAGCATGGTCGCGATTTTATATGTCGTACCCGGACCGGTGCGAACGTTGGAATTGCTGGTGAGGGCGTACAACCCGAGGTCGGTTTCCATGCGGCGCGCGATATCGATATCGGACCGTGCAAGGATCAGCCGTTCTCTCGGATCGGCTTTAAGGTTTGAAAGGGAATAATCGCCGGGCGTCACGGCGCCGTTTGCGTTGCGCCCGCGCCACGGCGTTTCGGCGCCGGTCTCCATGGCGCTCAAAAACGCATCGGCGAGCGCGCTGCGATCGCCGCCCGAAAGGTTGTAGGAAAGCCGCGAGCCGGCGGCGAAATCGCCGCTTCCGCCGTCAAATCCGCCGCCTGAAAGCGTGCTGCAGGCGTTCAATAAAATTGCAGACAAGAATGCTAAGGTTACCGCTTTTACACCTGAAAACTGCATTACCGAAATACTCCTTCGATCTCTCGTCTCTTCACGCGCCGGGCGACGGATTGTTTACCCTTCCTTCGCACAATCTACGCCGCTTGTGAAAGGTCCCGTGCAGAGGTCTCCCGAATGTCGGCCGGAATGTCGCGCCTCAAAGAACTGATTTCCGTCGCCAAGGAAGGCTCGAGCGAAAAGCGTCGAGACCTCTTGCGGGAAATCACCGATGTCTTCATGGCCGCGCCCGACCGCTATACGTCGAGCGAACTCCAACATTTTGACGTCATCATGTCACGGGTGACCGAACAGGTCGAAATTTCGCTCCGCCGCGAAATCGCCGAAAAGCTCGCCGACCAGCCCTCGGCCCCGAAGACCCTGATCCGCCAGCTCGCCCATGACGAGATTTCGGTCGCCGAGCCGGTGCTCCGGCGCAGCGAGGCGCTGACTGAAGAGGACCTGATCCGCGTGATCCGCCAGCGCGGACAGGACCACATGAAAGCGATCACCCGGCGCCGGCGGGTGCCGGAAAAGCTCACCGCCGAACTCGTCCAGCGCGGCGGCGAAGAAGTGCTGGTCTCACTCGCCGCCAATCGCGGCGCCGAGTTCGACGCGCCGTCCATGGAACAGATGGTCGAGCGCGCCCGAGCCGTCAAAACGCTGCAAAAGCCGATGGCGGAGCGGCTGGACCTGCCGCCGAAACTGCTGACGAAAATGTATTTCTTCGTCTCCGCCGCGCTGAAAAGGGAAATCCTCAAGCGCTCGGACTATCTCGACCCGTCAGTGATCGACGAGGCGGTGAAAGCCAATCGCGAAAAGATTCTTTCAGAAGCGGTCAATGACGCGCAGTCGGAAGTCGCCGCGGCGCAATCGTTCATCTCGGAAAAGATCAAGGCGAACGCGATCAACGAAGCGCTGATCAAGGAGCTTCTCGAAAACCGGCGGCCGACGGAATTCCTGCTCGCCTATTCCCACCTCACCGGCATCGATCCCTCGACGACGCAGGCGATCCTCAAGGACCGCACCTGGGAGTCCCTCGCGATCGCCAGCCGCGCCGCGGGCCTGGAGCGGCCGACCTTCGCCAAGATCGTGTTCAGCCTTCAACGCGGCGAGACCGAACAGAACAAGGCGCTGAGGATTCTCGATCTTTATCTCAAGATTCCGCAGGAAGCGGCGGAGCGGGTGATGCGGTTCTGGCGGGTGCGCGCGCAGGCGAGCGCGCAAACGCGGCCGGCCGGTCCGAAACTGCATGACGTCGCGCTGCGCCGCGCGGGGTGACGGGACTAGTCCACAAACGGCCGCCCTTCCCTGTCCTCGATTTCGACGATCCAGAGATCGGGGTCGATCGAGGCTTCCTTTTCAAGCCAGCGGTCGACTTTTTCTTCGGAGCCGTCCGCCGGCGCGTCGTCGCCGAAGGGCTCGCGCCAGATCGCGGCGCCGTCGAGATCGCGGCTTTGCACGAAGAGGCGCGCCGTCCGGCCCCCGAGATAGACCTTCACCGCGACGGCGCCCGCATCCGGATCGCCCTTGCGGGCGATCGTGGCGAACGCGCCCGCGGCGCGCGCCCGGCGAAGCTGCGCTGAAACGCGGATTTCGGTCTTGAGGCGGGCTTCTTCGGTCATACAGATGCTTCTTCCGGCAGTGAAAATTTCATCCTTATACCCAGGATTAATCTTATTTCGGAACAATTGCTGAAAAATCTGCGGAACCATGAGCGAGCAGAACATTATTGATTGGTTAACGCCCACTCAGACGTTAGAAGAGTCGAAAGTGGAGCCGTTCAGAAACATCGCCTATCTCACGTCGGCGATGGTGAGCGTCTATGTGCTGTTCGCTCTTTTCGTCTTTCCCGCCGTTCGGCCGGGCGTAATTCTCGGCGGCGCTGCGGCGGCGGCATGCTTTGCTCTCGGCTACTGGGCGGCGAGGTCGCGCCGTGTCAAAGCGCCTGCATTCATTATGACCGCGACCGCCGTCGTGGCGGTGACAATCGTTGCAACGTTGAACGGCGGCGTTGACGGGCATGTCGCGCCGTTTTTCGCGATTGCGCCGCTGCTCGCTGGTTTTTTCCTCGGCGCGAAGCTCGCCATGTTGACGGGCGCCGTCACGATTGCGTGCATCGCCGGTTTGTATGGGGCGGATCTGGCCGGTCTGGTTGTGGATACGCCTTATCCTGAATCCAACATCCGAACGGCCGCGACTTTCGTTCTGGTCGCCATGGTCGTTATCGCAATCTGCGCGTCGTTTTATTTCTCCAGCCGCATGGAGGCCTACGCTCTCGGCGTCGATCGCAGCCGCGAGCTCCTATCGGCGTTCGCACGCAATGCGCCGATCGCCGTCGCCATGTTCGACAAAGAGGTTCGTTATACCGAAGTGAGCGACCGCTGGCTGGCGGATTATGGACTGGAGCGCCAGGATATCATTGGGCGCTCCCATTACGACATCTTCCCTGAAGTCCCCAAGCGGTGGAAAGATATCCATGAGCGCTGTCTCGCCGGCGCCACGGAACGTCAACAATACGACCGTTTCGATCGTATGGACGGTTCGACCCAATGGCTGTGCTGGGAAGTGCGGCCCTGGCGCAAACCGAACGGCGCCATTGGCGGGATCATCATGATCTCACAAGACGTGACCGAACTCTATCTCGCCAAGCGCACGCTCGAAGACAGCAAGAAGAAGGCGGAAGCCGCCTCCGACGCCAAATCGGCGTTCCTCGCCAATATGAGTCACGAAATCAGAACGCCCCTCAACGGCGTGCTCGGCATGGCGCATTCGCTTGAGATGGACGGCCTTCCCGCGCATCAGCATGAAAAGGTCAAGACCATCGTCGAGTCCGGCGAAATGCTGCTCGCTGTGGTCAATGATATTCTCGATCTTTCGAAAATCGAAGCCGGAAAAATCGACATCGAGCCGGACGACGCCAGCCTCGTCGGCGCGCTCGATCATATCGAGCGGCTGTTCAGGCCATTGGCCGATGAAAAAGCCCTGCGTTTTGACTTTGAAATTTCCGAGCGCACACCGTCGCGGTTATCGTTCGATACGTTGCGCGTGCGCCAATGCGTTTCCAATCTCGTCTCCAACGCTATCAAGTTCACCGCCGATGGCGGCGTAAGCCTCAAGACCGACGCCAGGCCTGCGGATGATGGCGGCGTAATGGTGACGATCGACGTCAGTGACACCGGAATCGGCATTGACGAGGAAGCGCAAAAGCGCCTGTTCTCTGCCTTCAGCCAGGGCGACGCGTCCACCAGCAGACGCTATGGCGGCACCGGGCTGGGGCTCGTCATCGCGCGCATGCTCGCCCAGAAAATGGGCGGCGACATCACCATTGCCAGCGCGCCGGGAAAGGGATCGACCTTCCGTTTCACATTCAGGGCCGGCCTTGTGAAAGGCGCCGCCGCCAGCGAAGCGCCGTCCGATAATTCCTGTGCGGCCAGTCCGGCCCGCCTTGAAGGCGCGCGCATTCTGGTGGTCGACGACAACAAGGTGAACCGCATGGTGGCGCGCAGTTTCCTCGACGCTTGCGGCGCCGGCGTCATCGAAGCGGAAAACGGCAAGGATGCGCTCAGCCTTCTCGCCCGCGAACCGGTCGACCTTGTGCTTCTCGATATTCACATGCCGGTGCTGGACGGACCGCAGACCTTTGCGGCGATGCGCGATATCGACCATCTGAAAGATACGCCGGTTATCGCCCTGACCGCCGACGCCGCTGAAGATGTTGCAAAAAAATATCTCGCCATGGGCATGTGCGACTACGTCTCAAAGCCGGTCGTGAAAGATCGCCTGATCAGCGCGGCAACGCGAGCGCTGCGCAGCCGCTGCAAACCGGAAAACTCCAATCAATCTTCGGCCGCGTAATCATTGGCGCTTCGCACTAAACTCATAATCTGATCGGTAAGGTGCGAACGCGCCGGCCCGTTGCGGCGAATACTGCGTTAGCGACAGCCGGGGCCAAGGCGATCACGGCGGGCTCGCCGACGCCCGCAGGCGGACCGTTGCTTTCCACAAGGATAATTTCCATTTCAGGCGTATCCGAAAGCCGGGGCAGTCTATAATCGTGAAAATTGCTTTGAACGACCCGTCCCCGCTGGATGTCTATCGCGTCGAATAAAACCGGCCCAAGCGCCCAAACCAAACTGCCTTCGACTTGAGAGCGAACGAGGTTGGGATTAACGACTAATCCGCAATCAAAAGCGCAAATGAGCTTGCGCACACGTACGGCGCCGTCAACAATTTCCACTTCCGCGGTTTGCCCAACGAACGTATCGATGTAACGGCCGAGCGCCACGCCCATCCCTACGCCTTCTGGCAAGGTTCGCCCCCATCCGCTCGCTTCTCCGGCGACACGAAGTACTTTCTCCGCCCGCTTCTGCGCAATACGGCGCGCTGCGATTTCCTCGTCGTCAACTTCTTCGCCGGGATAAGAAACGGGCGTCGTCAACCAGCGCAAACGCATTTCAAGCGGATCCTCGCCCGCCGCATGCGCCGCTTCGTCGACGGCGCTTTCAAGCGTGAAATGCTGCGGATGCAACATGACCGAGCGCCAGGAGCCGCGGTGAAGCAAGTGCGTATCAGACGCCGACCAGCGGGCGCGGCGATGTTCCAACCCGCCAAAATACGGCACATAGCTCCCGTGAAACCCAATCCAATCGTTGGGACCCATACTCGATGTGTAATCCCATGCTATCGGCTGCGCTTTCTCATCAAGCCCGATACGATGACGCTCCTGGCGATAGGCATGGCATTTCGTGTGCTGAATATCATCCTCGCGCGTCCACATTAATTTTATTGGTTTGCCGGTTTTGCGCGCAAGTGCGGCGGCCTCAGAGACAAAGTCGCAATAAAAACGGCGCCCGAAACCGCCGCCGCCCTTCATGTTATGAAACGTTATTTTTTCCAGCGGCATATCTAGCCATTCCGCAATAAACCCTGCTGTCATTTGCGGCGATTGGCTGCCCGCCCAAATTTCAAGACCTCCATCTTCAGTCATACGCGCCGTCGCGTTGAGCGGCTCCAGACCGAATGAAGCCTGAAAAGGGTTTTCATAATCGCCTTCGATTAATGTGGCGGCGCGACCGAGCGCTTCTTCGACTGCGCCGACATCGGCAGATGTCTCAGTCGGGCTGTCAAGATTTTCAGCAATCTCACGCTTAAAGTCTTCAAGAGAGATTTTGCCCGCCGGTCCGTCATCCCATTCAATGCGAAGCGCCCGGCGCCCCTTGAGCGCGGCCCATGGATTTTCCCCGATTACCGCCACGCCCGGCTTCATCAGCATTGTGAAGTCGACATCCAGAGCTGAGTTGCCTGAAGCAGGTGCTGGATATCCATCCATAGGGATAACATCGATAACGCCCGCAACCGCACGTGCGGCGCTATCGTCGATTGACAGGATCTTACCGCTGACTGTCGGCGCTCGCTCAATGCTGGCGTGCGCCATTTCCGGCAAACTGACATCGACGGCGTAGCGTTCTTCACCTCGAACAACGGCTTTCGCGCGGCGGTTGGGCAAGGGCCGCCCAATGAGGACATAGTCAGAAGGCGATCTAAGTTTGGGCTCATTCGAAGGCTCAAGCATGGCTGCTTCTGAGGCAAGCTCGCCGAAACCAAACGACCGGCCGCTTGGCTTATGTTCAACGCGCCCTTGCGATGCGGCGCATTCTTCAGGCGCAACCGCCCAGCGCGCAGCAGCGGCGCGCTCCAGCATATCACGGGCGATCGCCGCCATTTTGCGCAGCGGCTCCCAGGTCCGTCTTACGCCATTGCTCGCACCCGTCGTGAAAAATTGCGGACGATCCGGCAAGGCCGCAATAGCGGAGGACATTTCAAATCGAGCTATCTCGACATCGAATGTCTCCCACGAACCGCCAAGTTCATCGCACACAAACATCGGGATTCCCGTTTCCACGCCCTGACCGATCTCCGGCTTAGAAAGCTGGAACAGAACGCGGCCGTCGCTGCTGATTTCGAGAAAAACGCCAAACGAATGTTTTTCCAGATGCGATGACGCCGTTCGCGGCCCGCAACCTGACACGGCAACCCCTACTATCAGTCCGCCTGCAGATGTAATTCCCGCTTTCAGGAAGTCACGGCGCTCCAGCAGCATCATTCCTCCTTGTCTTATTGCATGAAGTCAGGTTGATACGGTTTCAGGGCAACGTCTGACACACCGTGACGCGATATTAGAATAGATCGGAAACGTAGCAGCTAAGCGCCCCGTTCAGTTGCGCTTGAGTTTAGCCGTTCTCACGTCAACCAACAGAGCACTTGACCGCTTGATAAGTTCGACTCATCGCACGGGCGCGGACTTATAACAGGGATCGCTTGAAACGAGCCGGTCAGGCCGCTTTCGCCCTTTCGCGGCGATAGGCGTTGACGCGGTCGAACTGGCTCTGGATGTCCGGCGGCGACGCTGGCGCGGCAGTCTCCTGAGCAGGCTGCGCAAACACCCGCCGCACCGGCAGGGTGAGCCGCGCGGTCGTGCCGGCGCCTGGCTCGGAATCGAGCCGCAGGTTTCCGCCATGCAGTTTCGCCAGCGAGAAGGCGAGCGACAGGCCGAGGCCGGCGCCCTTTGTTCCGCGTACGCCATTTTGATGGGTGTCGGACCAGCGCCCGCCAAGCTTGGAAAGGACGACCGTATTCATCCCGACCCCGGTGTCGCGCACGGTGAAATCGATGGCGCCGCACTTTTCCTCGACGCTTAATTCGATCTCGCCTTCGGCGGTGAACTTCACGGCGTTGGACAGGAGATTGAGAAGGATCTGCCGCACCGCGCGCTTGTCGATCATCGTCTCCGGCAGGTCGGACGCAATATTGACGAGGAGTTTCAGCCCCGCCTTTTCCGCCTCGCCGCGCACCATCTCGGCGCATTCTCGCGCCACCGGTCCCGGCGCCGCAATCGCCGGCGAAAGCACATAGCGCCCTTCCTCGACCTTCGCGAAGTCGAGGATCGCGCCGATCAGCTCCATCAGATGCGCGCCCGAGGCGTGAATGTGCTCGGCGTATTCCTTGTATTTCTCATGGCCGAGCCCGCCATAGGTTTCAGCGCGCATGGCGTCGGCGAAGCCCATGATGGCGTTGAGGGGGGTTTTCATCTCATGGCTGAGATCGGCCATCAGATGCGCGCGGTCGGCGCGCGCCGGGACCGTCCCCGCCGCGCAGACCGCATTCGGCGCGGCCGGGGCCTCGCCGGCCGCCGCCTCCGCCGCGCTTCTTGCAACCCGGCGTTTTGAAAATTCCTCGCGGCGGTCGCGAATGAGCGCCGCCAGCCGGCCGCGCCCCAGCGGCTTGAAATTGATTTCCGCCGACGCCGGGGCTCTTCGCACCCGCAGCAACCGGAATTCGGCCCGCAGCTTGCCGGGATCGGCGTAAGCCCCGTGTTTGGCGGCGTGCGCGAGGGCGGCCCGCACCGCGGCCCGGTCCTCACGGGCGATGAAATCGAACAGGGAGCGCCCTTCGAGCCGCCCGGCGGCCCCGATCGTCTCCTCGGCGGAGGGCGAAACCTCAACGATGACGCCGTCTTCATAGAGGGTCGCGACGATCTCGCCGGGTCCGCCCCGCCAGGCCGGTCCTCCGCGCATCGCGGCGGCGAGCTTTCCAATCAGGGAGCGCGGCGTCATGTCATCGGCCTCTTGGTTTGAACGGCTTGGACGTTAATGATTCCCACAGATTCGTTAACGCATCTTCACCTTGGGCCGATTGTCGTTAATAAATGTTGAATCGAAAAAACGTCGCAAAATTTGCATAAGACCCAGCCTATCGCTCGAATTTGTCTATAATTCGGCTAGGGTGGTCAGGTGGGCTTTAAAATCTGGGGCGTAGTGGTGGCGATATCGTTCGGGTTCATTCGTTTCTGGGAGAAGAGTTCTATGTCGCGTACCCCCACGCCGGCGCGTCCTAAACCGGCGCCGCGCTACGCCGCCCTTGCCGCTGTTCTCGCCGGATTCGCCGCCACCGGCGTCTCGGCCGACACCCTCGCCCAGCCGAAAGACTCCTCGCTGGAGCGCGCCGCCGCCAATTACATCCGTTACCGCGAAGACGTCGCGGCGGTCGAAGCGCTGCCCTTCAACAGCGCCGACATCACCCGCGAGGCGCATCGCCGGCTCGGCGCCCACGACCCGACCGCGCTTTCCGGCGGCTGGGTCGCCTATGCGGCGCTGGTCGCCGCCGACACGCCGGAATTCGCCGACGCGCTCAAAAAAGAGCTCAGGAACGACCGCAAGCGCGCGAAGTTCATGGCCGAGATCGCTTCCGACCCGAGCTATCCGCGAAAGCTCAACGGCGCAGACAAGGCGATCGAGAAGGTGCTCGCGATGACCATGAGCGACTCCGCGCGCATCGTCGCCCTCGGCGAGACCTTCAAGTCGCAGGCCTACGCCATGCAGAAGACCAAATGGGGCAAGCAGCGCATCTCCTCCAGCCAGGAGCGCATCAAGGAAGTTTCCAACTATCAGTCGAATCGCGGCGCGCCGCCGGAACCCGGCTTCAAACCGGCGAGCAAGGACGGCGTCGTCGAGCCTTCTCTCGCCAGCGCCAGCGGCCAATGGGGCGCCGACTGGGGCGCGACCGCGCCGGCCGCGCATATGAGCGAGAAGAATGCGCAAGTGATCATCGACCGCGTGCTCAATCTCGCCGCGCGCTATTCCGCCGGTTCGCTCAATGAAAAGACCGTCGCCGTCTACGCCAAGAACAACAAGTCGGACCGCTGCCTCTCAATGGCGAAGCTGACCCTCGACCAGTGCATCGCCGCGACGCGCACCCCTTACGAGGAAGCCTTCTGCCTCGGCGAACACGCCCTCAACGACGTCGCCTCCTGCGTAAGCTGGGTCGGCGACGACGGCGCAAGCTAGAATTCACACACAATGCACCGCTGAAAACGAAAAGGCCGTCCCTTTCATGGGCGGCTTTTTTGTTTGCGCGCCGGCGGCGATGGGGGTTTCGGCTCTTAGCGCAAAGGTGAGATTCGGCGCGTTAGTTCCCCGCGTAAAGCCGCAAACCCCTGAAACTCTCCAGATCCTGACGCTTGATTTTATCGTCGGATACAAGTTCGAACCAAAATCATGCGCAAATATTTCCAATCATCACAATTGTGACAAAATCAGTCATTTCCCTGTCATGATTTGATGACTCTTTTTATGAAACTTTATTGAACGCGTTACGCACAGTTCTTGCTTCAGATATAGTAAAGATGGGAGAGCGATTCGATGTTTCCGTTCCGTATTGTTTGCATATCATCCGGGGTCTTAGCCGCTGCATGTGTGCCGCAATACTGGCGATTGGCGTCGTTCTTTAGAAGCGAACTTATGAGAACTAATATTCCCATTCAACTAGCCTCGGCCTTCATGGCCGGATTGATTCTCACCGGATGCTCTCAAGGCCGTGCAGCCGACGTCAATCCCAGCCAAAGCATTGCAAATGAATCTGTTTCCGCAACGGACGCAATCTGCGACGCGGCGGATAGGCCGAAAATCTCTTCGCGTGATTACATCCGGAACAGGCCAGATGATTTTTATGCGCTTTGTTACGCCAGGAACGAACAGGTTTGCGCAACGGCGCAAGAGTTCCTCAATGAATTTCCTCAGCCCAAGGCGATGAACCGATTGGATAAGGGAGTTTTTCAGGCCATCGGTGCTCGATTCTGGAAAGACCGCACCACCATCCCATGGCGAAACGAGGTTGTTAATGCCGCCAAGCTGGATATTTTCAATAACGGAAAAATCCATGCCGTGTTTCAAAGTCGCATGGGATACGGCGGTATAAAAATACCAATGCTTTTTGTATCGAGCGCATTTGATGATGCAAATGATATTGAACTCAATATGAATTTGTTTCTTTCTGCAAGAAAGCCCAGTAAATCGCCAGAAGTTGGGGGGCTAGGGCCGATGAATTTGCATCCAATATTTCCTCGCGAATATTGGTGGGCAGGTTCATCGATCGCCCAAATTGACGATCGCAACTATCTAGCGGTCTATGCGCCAGCGGATTCTTTTCTGTTGGGGCGAGTCTCGATCATTGAAATGAGCGACCGAAAAACTGGCGAATATGTCTGCAAATTTCAGGCGCGTTATCAAATTCAGAAAAATCAATAGGACGATGTTATGGCTTTACAGAATTTACATGACGACTGGGGCCGTGCGGCATTGGAAGATATCAATGGAAACGCAGCAACAAGCTACACTCAAGCGCGAAATAATCTTATCAAAATAAGCGAAAATGATCTTCTTTTTGATGGTCAAACTACGCGCGGAGATGGCCAAAACATTGAAGGCATTCATGGTGTTGAAGATCCTAACGACCCCAATGTTGAAAATCCTACTATAGGGTATGGTTATGATCTTTCACAACGCGATTTCGACGAAATCGAAGCGTTTCTCACCCACGCTTTTGGCGGAACGCTAACGGCTGACCAACAGGCCGGAATGGATCTAATTGAGGCCTACAAAGATCCGGAATGGGTCCCAGCTTCGACACGTTCGCGGAAGTAATCGCGGCGGCGTCGGATGATGGAACCGACACGACCATCGATTTCGGCGGCGGAGATTCCATTGTTCTCCTCAATGTCGTCGTCGCCGACATGCACGCGAATGACTTCGTATTCGGGTAGACCCCGCGTTTGACATTCTTATGCCCGCTATCCCCGATACTGGCGCATTTTCCCCTTGCCCGGGCGGCGGCAGAACATTCAATCCATTCACGCGCTTGCCCTGACGCGACGGGGGGCTTATCTCCCGCTCATGACTTCTTTCGACGACATCCGTGCGGACTTTGAATTCCTCGACGAGTGGGATGACCGCTACAAATATCTCATCGATCTCGGCCGCCAGCTCGCGCCCTATCCGGAAGCCCGCCGCGACGAGGCTCACAAGGTGCGCGGCTGCGCCAGCCAGGTGTGGTTTCACGCCGAGCCGGACGGCGAGCGCCTCGCGCTGCACGGGGACTCAGACGCGCATATCGTCAAGGGGCTGATCGCCCTCCTCTTCGCGCTTTATTCAGGCAAGACCCGCGCGGAAATCCTGAAGATCGATCCGCAAACGGCGCTCGAACCGTTCGATCTCAAGGGCCACCTGACGCCGCAACGCTCCAACGGCTTCGCCTCGATGATCGAGCGCATTCAACGGCTGGCGGCGAATAACGCGTAACGCGACTCCGGTTTCTGTGTTTAATCCGTTCATTCCGGCGAAGGCCGGGATATGGCGAAACAAGCTATTCGCTTTCAGTCATGAGATTCCGGCTTTCGCCGGAATGAGCGGCATGTGGCTAATGCCTCGCCGGCTTCAGCCTAGAGCGTCCCGCTGAAGGTGAGCGTCACGCCGCCGCCGTTCATATTGCTGCGGATTTCATCGAACGCCGGTACGTTGAGCGCGCGCGAGCCCATATAGACCGTGCGGTTGCGCTGATTGTTGAAGTTGAAAAGATCGTTGGCCTGAAGGCGAATTTTGACGCCCTTGAGAACCGTCGATTCAACGAAGATCGCCGAGTCCGGTTTGGGGTACCGCCAATAGGTCAGTTCATCGAGACCGTAGCCGGCTTCCTCCCCGATATAGATGAAGCTCCAGCCCCAGCTGAACCTGGCTTTCGGGAAATCCTGCCGGAACTCCGTCTCCGCCACGTAATCGTTGAAATAGGAGAACTGCCGGTCTTCGCCGGTGACCGGATCGCGCACGGAGGAATCCTGCACCGTCACTTCCGATTCAAGCCGGGCGTTCTTCAACCCGACAGCGTCGAGCGGCACCGTGAAGTCGAGGGTCGCACCCCATGCTTCGCCGTCGCCGATATTGCCGGGCACTTCGACGACGCCGCCGATGGGGAGAAGGTCTTCAACATCGTTGACCAGATGATAGAAGGTTGTCAGCTCGATCACGCCGATCTCGCCGAAGCGGCGTTCAAAGGCCAGCTCGAATTCCCATGTGCGCTGGGGTTGCAGTTCCGGATTGCCGAAATCGAAATCCTCATCGTCGAAATTCACCGAGCTGACGAATTCGCCGAAGGAAAGCTGGTTGACGTCGCGCTTGCCGGAAAGCCGGATCTGGGTTTTCGGCGTCAGGTCGTAGGTGAAGGTAAGCGACGGTTTCGGGTACACGAAGAAGCGGGAGTTTTCAGAATCGCCCGACTGCGCGATGCGCGAAAGCTCGACGGCCATGCCGATGTCGACCTTCAGTTTCGATCCCGCTTTCCAACTGTCGGTGATGAACGGCTCGCCGCGCAATTCGGTAACGCGCGTATTGGCGCCGTCGAGCGCCTGCTGTTCGAGGCCGCCCATGCCGTCATCGACGAAATATTCGGCCTCCGAGTCGATGAAATTGTGGGCCACTTCGCCGCCGAACTGGATCGCGTGATTTTCCCAGCCCTTCCAGTCGAACTCAACCCGGCCGATCGTCTCGCCGATGTTGCGGTCGGATGAGAACAGCGAACGATAATCGTCGTCCATGTCCGGATAATATTCAAAGCCGCTGTCGTATTTTTCGTTGCGCCGCTTGAAAAGGCCGATCAGTTTGGCGCCGAACTTTTCCGTAAAATGATGTTCGTAATCACCGCCGACTTCATACTGATATTGCTCGTATGGGAACGGAAAGATGGCGATATTGGTTCCGCCGGATTCAGGATAACGGAACTCGACCGTCGTCTCGCGCGATTTGTCTTTCGAGGCCTCGATATTGAGCCGCGCCACGTCGCCATTGTCGAACGGCCGTTCGAGATTGATGTTCGCCGCATACCCATGCTCGTGGTAGCCGCCTTCGCGTTCACGCGTCTCGTCTTCGTCGAAATAGCGGGTGATGGTTTCATCGCCGCCGTAAGTCAGTCCCGCCGCATAGCCGCTGGCGCCGAGCGTGTATTTGAGCGACCCCGTTTTGCCGCTGTAGGAAATCTCACCGCCGGGGGTCAGCGAGCCGCGCGGGCGGCGCTGCAGGAGCCAGAACTCCCAGGGCGATGAGCTTTTGTCCTCGGCGCCCTTTTTCTTCACGACATTGACGACCACCGACTGGCCAGCCACGTCGAGACTGCCGGTGCCGCCCCGGATGAGTTCGATGCGCTCGACATCGCTGGCGCCGATCCGCGACAGCACGGTTTGAAGACTGGCCGACTTTGTGCTCGGCCGCTGACCGTCGATCAGCACATTGCCGCCGGCCGCGCCGAAGCCGCGCACATTGTCGCCCGAGTCGATGGAAAAGCCGGGCACGCGGCTCACCATGTCGAGGGCCGTGACCGGATTATATTGAGAGAAGAACGCCGGCAGATAGATCACCGTGTCGCCGACCGTGCAGCTCGTTGCAGCGGCGCAAGCCGTGGCGGCTTCTTCCTGCGCGGCGGCCGGCGCAATCAGCGCAAGCGCCGCCGCCGTCGCCAGGAGACCGGTGCGTCGCCGCGCGGATTTCCGGTTTCCGTGAATAAACGCAATAGGTTGCTGATGGCCGGCTGCCGCCGCGCCCGGTTCGCCCAGAGCCATGTTGGTATCCTCACACCCGCGCCGGCCTCCCCGCCGGCAGTTATGCGACACTTGTCACATTTATTCATGGCCGAGATTGAGAATGAATTAAATCCACGAAACGGCGAAGCGCGCCGATCTTGCGGCGAACGGTTTGAGGTCACAGGAATAGCTGCGCCGCCTTGCGTTCCGGCGGGCGGCCGGCGCGAGCCGCCGCGAGATCGCGCCTGAAGGTATTGATGCGACTGCGCAGGCGCTTCTCCATGAACTCGATCTGCAGATTGAAGATCGGGCTATCGCGGCGATCCTCGATATTGTTGCAGGCGTGGCTGACCGTGGAGCGGTCGCGATCGAACAGCCCGGCAAGCTCATTGGTGGACAGTTGCCCGACCACATGAGCGAGATAGATCGCCGTCTGCCGCGCCATCGCGACCTGCGCGTCGCCGCGCGGATTGAAATTCAGCTCCGCATGCGGAATGCCGTAGCCTTCGCACACGATTTCCCTGGCCATTCGGGCGATGATCTTTTGCGCGCCCGCCGAAAAATAATCCTCGTTCAATGACATCTTACCCCTCCCGCAGTCAGCCGCGCCGGGCGGCGCGCCGTTGCGTAAGATGCTACAACCGGATTTTAGGGTGTGGACGGAATAAAAATTTGAAATTCTTTGGTTAACGCGCGGCGCGCGCCGCCGGCGTTACGAAAGGAACGACAGGATCAGCACGAAGCCAAGCAAAACCGCGGTCCACAGCGCCATGAAGCCGATCGGCCAGGAGCGCGCCATCTGCCCTTCGGGGCCGTGGACGGCGTAAATCCGCGCCATCACCGCTTGTATGTAGCTGGAGAAAATCCCCCATAACGCGTTCCATGTCGCGCGCGACGCACCACTTACCCAGCCGATAAACGCCCTGCCCGGCACGCGATATAGCCAGTCCGTGTCGAGATTGGTCGACGGGACTTCCGGCGGATACCACTTGACGAGCATCAGGACCGCAAAGGCGAGGACCGCCCACAGCAGGAGCTGAAGCTGCTCGACCAGATGATAGGCGGTGTAGGGGTGATAGCCGGCGATCGCTTCCCGGTCAGGCATCAGCGCATAGAGCGGGTCCGGGTAAACGCCGATCCCGATGCACAACACAGCCGCAATCCCCATGGCGATCAGCATGGGCAAGGGCGCTTCCTTGGGCCGCTTGCCGGAATCGTGGGCGAAGAACGTGAAGAACGGGATCTTGATACCGGCATGTTCGAGAACCCCGGCGGAGGCGAAGAGCAGCGTCAGCCAGATCCAGAACATATGCGCCTCGCCGGCGGCGTCGATGATCAGCCCCTTGGTGACGAAGCCGAGCGTGCCCGGGAAGGCGGAGATCGAGAGCGCGCCGACAATGCAAAGGCCCATGGTGAGCGGCATTGTGCGGTAAAGCCCGCCGAGTTCGGTAGCTTTCGACGTGCCGGTGCGGAACATCGCGGCGCCGAGCGCCATGAACAGGAGCCCTTCGAAAATGATGTTGCCGAAGGCGTAGCCCGCCGCACCGTTGATCGAGCCGAAGCCGATGGCGACCACCATGAAGCCGACCTGGTTGTTGATCGAATAGGTTAGAACCTTGCGCAGGTCGTTTTCGATGAGCGCGAAGAAGATCGGGAAGATCGTCATCACCGCGCCAATATAGATGAGCTCCGGCGTGCCCGGAAACGCGCGGGCGAGCGAATAGACCGCGAGCTTGGTCGTGAAGATCGAGAGGATGATCGCGCCGGTGATGGTCGATTTCGGGTAGGCGTCCTGCACCCAGTTATGCAGGAGCGGGAACGCCGACTTGATCCCGAAAGCGAGGAACAGGACGAGCGCGGAGAACTTGATCGCGCCGCCATCGTCGCGCAGGCCCACCAGGTTGAAGTCGAGCGAGCCAGTCTCGCGATAGATCAGCGCGATCCCGCCGAGCAGCAAGACGCCCGAGAGGATCTGGATCGACAGATAGCGCATGCCGGCGAGATAGGTGACGCGCGTCCCCGGCGCCCAGACGAGGAAGACGGAGGTGAGCGCCGCCATCTCCCACCAGAAGAACAGCGTCAGGTAATCGCCAGCGAGGACGCCGCCGAGCGCCGCCGCCGGATAGGCGAGTGTTGCGAAGTTCTGCGCTCTGTCTTTTTGACCCCAGCCGTAAATGATGTTGAGCGCAATCGCGATGTGGAACACCACTGCGAAAATGCGCGACAGGGGATCGAGCCGCACGGTGGTCAGCTGTTCGCCGAACAGCATGATCGCCCCGTAATTGCCGAGGCCGAGATCGTAAAGCTTGATCGCCGATAGCGCGGTCGCGACGAGCAGGATCGGCGAGGCGAAATGGCGCGGCGCCGCCAGCGTCACCGCCGCGCCGACAGTGAGGATCACCGCCGGGTTCTGCATGAGCATGTCGAGGAAGGCGTTCATCTATTCGCGCTCCTCGTAATAGGTTTCCTTGCGGCCCACGAGTTTTCGCAAATGCTGGCCGGCGAGCACGATGAACGAGAAGGCGACGAAGCCGTAGACCGCGAAGAAGATTTTCCAGCCTTCGACCTCGAAATGCGGATGGTCCTTTTGCCAGGCCGGCACGAAACCGGCGATGGCGGCGAGCACCGACGACACGATGAGAACGATCAAAAACCCGCGCACGAACGCCGGATTGTCCGCCCAGCCGGGTTTGCCGTTGTGATCATGGTCAGCCATGAACGCCTCCCATCAGCGGCGTGAGATAATCGTAGAGATGTCCGGAGAAGAAGAAGAGCAGGAAAGCGCCGAAGGCGGTCAGCATCGGCGGCGCGAGACAGAGGATCGGCGCTTCCTTGAGCGCGCCCCATTTGATCCCCTCGCCTTCCGCCCCTTGCGGTTTCGCATCGCCTTCCGCCGGTTTCATATAGAAGGCCTGAATCGGGATCGACAGGAGATAAATCACATTGAGGATCGACGAGATCATCAGGACCGCGATGATCGCCAGTTGCCCGGCGTCCGCCGCGCCGACCATCAAAAAGAATTTCGGCCATGAGCCCGCCATCGGCGGCAGCCCGATGATCGACATCGCGCCGAGGAAAAACGCGCCGAAGGTGAACGGCATCACCCGGCCCATGCCGCGAAGTTCAGACACCAGCGATTTGTGGTGCGCCACATAGATCGCGCCGGCGCACATGAAGAGGGTCATCTTGCCGAGGGCGTGCGCGGCGATCTGCATGGCGCCGCCCATGACGCCCATCTGCGTCGCCAGCATCGCGCCGAGCGTGACGTAGGAAAGCTGCGAGACCGTCGAATAGGCGAGCCGCGCTTTCAAATTGTCCTTGTGCATGGCGATGGCGGAGGCGAGGAGGATCGAACCCGCCGCGATCCACATGAAGGGCTGGGATGCGCCCGTCTCATGCAGGAACTCGATGCCGAAAATATAGACCGCGATCTTGAGGATCGAGAAAACGCCGGCCTTGACCACCGCGACCGCGTGCAGGAACGCCGAAACCGGGGTCGGCGCGACCATGGCGTTCGGCAGCCAGGGATGAACCGGCATCAACGCCGCCTTGCCGACGCCGAAAGCGTAAAGCCCCATGAGGACGCCGGCGATGGGGCCGACCGCATCCATATGCGCGGTGAAAATCCCGCCCGGCGTGAACTCGGTGGTTTCGGCGATCGCATAGGTCCAGACAATCGCCGGCAGCAGCAGGCCGATCGATGTCGCCATCAGGACGCCGAGATAAATCCGCCCGCCCTTTCGCGCTTTTTCATCGCCGTAATGGGTGACGAGCGGGAAGGTCGACAGCGTCAGCACTTCATAGAAGATGAAGAGCGTGAAGAGATTGGCGGCGAACGCGACGCCCATGGCGGCGGAGATCGCCACCGCAAACGACATGAAGAAGCGCGTCTGGTGCTTCTCATTATGGCCGCGCATGTAACCGATGCCGTAGACCGAATTCACCAGCCACAGCCCGCTCGCGATCAGCCCGAACATGGCGCCAAGGGGTTCGGCCTGAAACGCGATCGGCAAGCCGTCGATCACCTGGATCAGTTCATAGGTCGGACGTTCGCCCGCGCCCACCGCGGCGAACACGGTGATCGCGAGGCCAAGCAGGATGACGCCGGTGACCAGCGTCGCCGCCTCGCGCAGGTTCGGCGACTTGTCGAGCAGCCAGATCAGGACGCAGCCGAGCAGCGGCGCCCACAGGGCGAGCGGGATGGCGAGATTGGCGTCAATCACGGAGCGCCTCCCGCCACCATCATCAGCGCTTCAGCGGCGCGTCTTGCGATCTCGCCGGTAAGTTCGGTGTTCACGCCGAAATAGATGTTGGCCGCCACCATGATCCACATGGGGATCAGCATGGAAAGCGGCGCGTCTCTCGCCGGGATCGCGTATTTGCCCTCCTCCGCCGGTTCGCGCAGCACCATCACTTCAACGATGCGGCCCACATAAAGGAGTGCGATCAGCGAACTCGCGACGATCAAAAAGCCCGCATACCAGTGACCGGCGGCGAAAGCGGCCTGCAGGAGATACCATTTCGAGATGAAGCCGACGGTCAGCGGCACGCCGATCAGCGACAGGCCGGAAAGAATGAACGCCCATGTGGTGAACGGCATGCGCCGGGCGAGACCGGCGAAGGCTTCCACCGAATGCGAGCCCGCGCGCAGGACGACGCAGGCGACCGCCATGAAGAGCGCGCCCTTCATCAGCGCGTGGTTGAACACATGAACGAGGCTCGCCGTGAGCCCCTCGACCGTCGCGAAGGAAAGCCCCAGCAGCATGTAGCCGATCTGCGCCACGGAAGAATAGGCGAGCATGCGTTTGACGTCGTCCTGAAAGACCGCGACGAAGGACGCGACAAACATGCCGGCGAGCCCGAGCGGCAGCAGCACGAAGGTGAAGGCCGAGCCCATGAACGAGAAATCGAAGCCGAAGATTGAATAAAGGAAGCGGATCAGCACATAGACCGCGACCTTGGTGGCGGTCGCGGCGATGAAGGCGGAGACCGCCGACGGCGCATAGGTGTAGGCGTTCGGCAGCCACAGATGCATCGGGAACATGGCGAGCTTCAGGCCCATGCCGACGACGATGAACGCGAAACCGGCGTCGACTACCCTTGAGTGGTTGCCCGCGAGCTTGTCGTGGAGGTCCGCCATGTTGAGCGTGCCGGTCGCCTGATAAAGAAGACCGATGCCGATCACGAAGAAAGTCGCGCCGATGGTGCCCATGACGAGATAGTTAAACGAGGCGGTGAGCGCGCGCCGGTCGCGCCGGGCGCCCATGGCGATCAGCGCATAGGTCGAAAGCGAAGAAATTTCGAGAAACACGAAAACGTTGAAGGCGTCGCCGGTGATGGTGACGCCAAGCAGGCCGGTCATGCAGATCAGCAACGCGCCGTAAAACAGCGACGACTGGCGCTCGTCGATTTCAAGCTGCACCGAGCGGTAGGCGAAGGGGAACACCAGCGAGGCGATGCCCGATACGAGGAGCAGAACCAGCGCGTTGGCGAGATCGACCCGGTATTCGATGCCGAGCGGCGGCGCCCAGTCGCCGAGGTGATAGGAAATAAACCCAGCCGATGACGCCGAAACCTCGCGCAGCAGGAAAACGCATGCGGCGAAGGTCAGCCAGCTCGCCAGCGTCGCCCATGCCCAAGGCGCGCGGCCCTTCGGCAGCAGCAGCGTGACCGGCGCCATGACCAGCGGCGTGATGATCGGGAGAACGGGAAGCTGTTCGGCGAAATTCACGAAAGAACCTCGCTTCCGGAATCAAAACACGCTTTCAGCAACTCAAAACCTTCATCCTGAGGAGCCCATACGCCTTCGCCCTTCGTGACGCGTTCTTCGAACGCCCTCAGGATGAAGGCGTGTGGGCGTCTAGAAGGATCGGCAAAGAAGTTCACGACGCCGCTCCTTCCGCGCGCGCGCGCGCCTCTTCGCCGAACTCGGCGACATTGTCGATGACTTCGAGTTCGTCTTCCTCAATCGTGCCGTAGGCTTCGCGGATACGCACCGCGAGGGCGAGACCGACCGCAGTCGTCGCGACGCCGACGACGATGGCGGTGAGGATCAGGACATGCGGCAAGGGGTTGGTGTAGATCACCTCGCTCGCCTGGTGGACGGCGTCGGCGAGAGAGTTCGCGCCCGCCTCATGACCGTCGCCGATTGAGAACTCGATACTCTCAGGTTTTTTGATGTTCTGGAACGCATCATTCGCGATCTTGCCGTCGACGCCTTCGGGCGGCGTGTGCAGCGAAGCCTCTCCGCCGGTCGGCGCCGCGGCGCCCTGCGCCTGAAAATCCTTCAGCGTTTCCTTGAGATCGTTCGACGCGAAATCGTTGGCGATCTTGTCGCTGCCGGCCTCGCCGCCGAACAGGTCGTTGACATGATCACTGGCGCCTTCGGGCGTTTCGTGCAGCGACGCGTCCGATCCCTGAGGCGCGTCATGGCCCGGCGCATCATGACCGGGTGCCTCCTCGCCATGGCCGCCGCCATGATCGAGCTCGCCGCCGACATAGATCGGCGCGGTGCCGCCCGCGATCTTGCCGATGGTGAGGTAATAGATGAAGACGGATGTCTGGAAGAGATTGAGCCCGACGATCTTCTTGACGAGATTGCCGCGGGCGAAAACGATATAAAGCCCGGTCATCATCAAGATGATGACGATCCAGTAATTATACCGTTCAAGGACGAAGTCGAACCACTCCACGGCCTACCAGTCCTCCTGGTTGATGTCCGGCTCGCGGCCCGTGAAATGATAGAAGATCGTCATCATGGTCGAGGCGACGCACATGCCGACGCCCCACTCGACCAGCAGAATGCCGTAATGCTGCCCCGCGTGGTGGGTCGAGTCCGGGTCGATCGAGTCATAACCAAGAAGGTTCGCGCCGAGCAGCATGGTGGCGACGCCGGTGCCCACATAGAACAGCAGACCGATCACCATGGCGACGGTCAGCGCCTTTTGCGGCACGGCTTTTTTGGTCTCGTCGAGACCGTAGCAGAATGCGTGAAGAATGAACGCGACGGCGAAGATGACGCCCGCCTGGAAGCCGCCGCCCGGCCCGTAATCGCCGTGAAACTGCACATAAAGCGCGAACAGGATGATCGGCGCGAAGAGGAGTTTCGTCGTGACGCGGAGGATCAGGCGTTCCATTATTTGGCCTCCCCGTCTTCCGGTTCGGCGTCGCTGACCTCACGGCCGCCGCGCGCCGAGCCGAGACCGAGCAACAGCATCACCGCGACGCCGGCGGTGAAAATCACCATGGTCTCGCCCATCGTATCGAAGCCCCGGTAGCTCGCCAGCACCGCCGTGACGATGTTCGGCACGGCGATGTCGTTCGGGGTCTCGTCCACATATTGCTGGCCGACATAGGAATTCGCGGGCGCGTCGGGATCGCCGAAGGCCGGCATGTCGATGGTCGCATAGGCGAGCGCGGCGCCGGTGACGAACACCACCGCCAGCGCGACCGGCGCGCGGCCCGGGGTTTTCGGCTTTTCGCGGCGCGCTGTCAGGAGCATGCCCGCCAGCATCAGCACCGTCGAAACGCCGGCGCCCACCGCCGCTTCGGTGAACGCCACGTCGACCGCATCGAGCGAGACGAAAAACGCCGCCGAGAGCAGGGAATAAATCCCCGACAGCATCACCACCGCGAACAGGTGACGGGAGCGCAGCATCGCGAAGGCGACGAGAATCAGCATCGTCAGGAGCGACAGATCGAGAAAGACGATTGGCGTCAGTTCGACTTCGAACGCGCTCATTTGCCGTCTCCCTCATAGCGAAGGTCGGGTCCTTGCATCGGTTTGAAACCGACCATCCATGCGGCGTGGGCGATCGCATGGGTCGCCACCGGCGAGGTCAGGAACAAGAACGCCGCAATGAAGGCGAGCTTGACGACGACGATCCAGTTCGGCGCCTGAATCATCATGCCGAGAATGATGAGTTCGGCGCCGGCGGTGTCGGTGACGCCCGCCGCATGCAGCCGCGTGAAGAAATCCGGAAACCGCACCAGCCCGATAGCGCCGGCGACAACCGAAAACCCGCCGGTCAGGAACAGCGCCCAGGAGAGAAGGTCGCGAATGAGGTCCCAGTCGATCATCAGGCTTCTCCCTCGCTCATCGGCTTCGCCCGCGTCTTGCTGGACTGGCGGTAGGAGAAGAAGCGCAGGATGGCGATGGTCGCCGCAAAATTGATCAGCGCATAAAGCAGCGCGATATCGAGAAAATCCGGGCGGCCGGTGAGAAAGCCCATCAGGCCGATCAGGATCACCGTCTTCGTACCGAAAGAGTTGCCGGCGAGAACCCGGTCGTAAAGCGACGGCCCGGCGAAGGCCCGCACCAGGGCGAGCGTCATGGCGGCGATGATGCCGGCGGTGGCGACCGCAAACATGCTCATGCCTCGCTCCCCTCGATCCGCGCCACGTAGTCGCCCATCTCCTTGATGGCGCCGACATCGGCGAAGTCTTCGGTCAGCGCGTGAACGAGAATGCCCTCCTCGCCGAGATCGACGGAAACCGTGCCCGGCGTCAGCGTGATCGAATTCGCGAAGGTCGCCTTGCCGACGCTGGTTTTCGGCTGGCACGGCACATAGAAGAGTTTCGGCGAGAGCTTCGGCTCAACCGCCAGGGCGTGGCGGATCACGCCGATATTCGACTTGCCGATTTCGAAGGTCAGCCACAGCCAGTAGCCGAAGATCCCCGGAAAAAGCCCGGTCGGCACGCTGTCATTGTCGACGATCCCGGCTCGGCGGGCCATCAGCGCGGCGAACAGGACCGAGGCGGCGCCGAACCCCAACAGCAGCGGCTTGTCGAAATAGCCCGACAGAAGCAGCCACAGGGCGCCAAGCGCCAGAACCAGGATGATAAATCGCCCCATCGACCCTGCTATCTCACCGGCTTTCAAAAAAGCCAAATAAATTCAGGGCCTTAAGGCCCACACCCAGTTGAGACGCCGTTATGACGACGCGCCCGGTACGCGATTGAGACGGCGCGCCGCCCTCACTCTTCCGCCGGAACCGGCGCGGCGTGAAAGCGAGGCGGAATTTCGCAGATTTGACGGAGAAATCAACGCTGTGGGCGCCGAAAAGCGTCTGAAAGCGCCGCCGCCCGGCCGCCGCTTGCCAAGGGCGGCAATCCGCGAAACCCTCTTATCCGCGCGCACGGACTGCGCCGGTCGATGATGGAGAGGGCAAGCCATGAGAAAACTGTTGTTGAGCGCGATCGCCGGCGCCACCGCCTTGCTGGCGGGCCCGGCCGCCGCAGAGCTGCGCGAAATCATGAATGAGAAACACCTCCTGATGATCGCGCAGGAGCTTTCCGGCGAGGAAGCCAAGCGCAATCTTGACCGCGTGACGCTTTATCATCGCACCCGCGCCAGCAGCCAGTTTCGTCAGGCTGCGGAACATATCAGGGACGAGCTGCGCTCATACGGATATGACGACGCGCGCATCATCGAATACCCCGCCGACGGCAAGACGATGTTCGGCACGCAAAAATCCCGCCCCGCCTGGGACGTCAATTTCGCCGAACTCTGGGAGCTGAAGGAAAATGACGGCGCATGGGAGCGCGCGCGCAAACTCGGCGACTGGGACGCGGTCCCGTTGACGCTGGCGCAGGACAGCCTGACAGGCGGTGCGACGGCGGGGCTTGTGGATATCGGCAGGGGAACGGCGGACTCCGATTACGCTGGAAAGGACGTAAGCGGAAAATTCGTGCTCACCGAAAGCCAACCGGGCGCCATCGCCGATCTCGCGGTCGGGAAATACGGCGCGGCGGGAATTATCTCCTACGCGCCGAACCAGCGAACCGCCTGGTGGAAGGAAGACGACCGCCTGGTGCGCTGGGGCCATCTCGACAGCTTTCCCGATGTCGAGACCTTCGCGTTCATGATCTCGCTCGGCGAAGCGCGGCGCCTGCAACAGCGGCTGGCGCGCGGCGAAGAGCTGCGTTTTCACGGCAAGGTCGACGCCTATCACAATACAAAAGGAAAATATTCGCTCGTCACCGCATCCATTCCCGGCGCCGACAAAACCCTGCGCAACGAGGAAATCGTTTTCACCTGCCATCTCGACCATCCGCGGCCCGGCGCCAACGACAACGCCTCGGGCTGCGTCGCCATTCTCGAAGCCGCGCGCACGCTCAAGAAACTCATCGACGAAGGCCGCTACGCCCGACCCGACCGGACGATCCGCTTCATCTGGCCGGCGGAGATCGAAGGCTCGATCATTTATCTCACCGCCGACCCGAAAGCCGCGGCGCGCATCAAGGCGAACATTCACATGGACATGGTCGGCGGCAACGCAAACACCAAGGCCGTCTTCCGCGTTTCCGGCGGCCCGCCGAGCCAGCCGCATTTCATCAGCGATCTCGGCCATGAGATCGGCGCCTTCGTTAATGCGCAAACGGAAATTCATGCGAGCGGCGGCGATACGCCCTTCGACCTGACGGCGCCCGAAGGCGGCAAGGAAGCGCAGAACGCCGTCATGGAAGGCATGTCGCTCGGCAGCGACCACCAGATTTTCAACGAAGGGACATGGCGCATACCGGGGATTTATCTTCACGACTGGCCGGACCGCTATATCCATACGAATTACGACACGCCGGCCAATATCGACCCGACGAAACTCAAACGCGCCGCCTTTATCGGCCTTACAACGGCGCTCTACCTCGCCGGCATGAACGAGAAAGATACCGACGGCGTGCTCTCCCTGTTAAGGCGCAACGCTCTCAGCCGCGCCGGCGCGCTGGGCGAATGCCGCAGCAATGCGTGGAATGCTTACTGCGAAGCCGCCGTCGGTGTTCACTGGGCGGCGGAACATGCAAAAATCGACAGCATAAACGACTTCGCCGCGCTCGATGACCGGGCGCGACAGGCAGCGCATGACTTTATCGACAACCTCGCCGTTCTGGTGACCGGCGAGCGAAACATGGAGAGCAGCGGCTCCCCGGATCCAGCGATGGCCCGCAACATCGTCTATGAACGCAATCCGGCCGTTCAAGGCCCGATGAACGGCTTCGGCTATTCCTATCTCGCTGACAAGCTTGGCGAACGCCGCCGTGAACTGGCGCTGCTCGGCCATTCGGGCCGCGACCCGGACGGGCGCGTCATCTCGGGCGGCGCCTACGCCTATGAGGCGCTCAATCTTGTCGATGGCGAGCGCACTGTCGGGGAGATACGCGACTGGCTGACGGGGACGCTCGCGCCGGTTCCGCTTGCAGCAGTTGAGGAGTATCTCGCCGCGCTCGCCTCGATCGGCGTCATCCGGAAAAAATGAAGGGGCGCGCCCGCGCGCGGGTCAGCCCGCCTCGCGAAGCGTTTGATCGCCTAGATAGGCCTCCAACACCGTGTCGAGCGCCGCCTTCTTGATCGGCTTCGACAGGAAATCGTCCATGCCGACCTGCTCGCAGCGCTTGCGGTCTTCCTCAAGCACATGGGCCGTCGTCGCAACGATCGGCGCACGGACAAGCGCCTGCGCCGTTTCCCAGGCGCGGATGCCGCGCGTCGCCTCAAGGCCGCCCATCACCGGCATCGAAAGATCCATGAAGACCAGCGCCGGGCAGTGCTTCTTGTAAAGCTCGACCGCGCGCTCGCCGTTTTCCGCGATCAGGACCTCATACCGGGATTTGTCGATGAACTCGGAGATCACCATCTGGTTGATGACGTTGTCTTCAGCGATCAGCACTTTCCGCCTTCCGTCCTGCGGCGGCTCCGGCGCCATTTCCGGCTTTTCCTTGAGCGGCTTGATCATGCTGCGCAAAGCGCTGGTCGCGTTTTCTTCAAGAACGCTCGCCAGCGCGTCGAGAAGCTGCGACGGGCGAACCGGTTTCGACAGGAACGAAGCGATCCGGGCGCTGATATTGTCCTGATCGGCGAGTACGCTATCGACAGATGACAGGACGATGACCGGGATTTTCGCAAAGCGGCCGTCTTTCTGGATGCGCGCCGCCAGCGAGACGCCGTCTTCCAGCGGCATCTGATAGTCCATTAAAATCGCGTGATAGGGATCGCACTCGGCGACCGACTTTTCGAGCGCCGCCATGGCGCGGACGGGGTCGGCGACTACTGTCGAGCGCAAGCCCCAGCCGTCGATCAGCTCCTTGAGAACGCGCTGGTTCACGGCGTTGTCGTCGACGGCGAGAATGCGCGCGCCGTCGAAGTTCGATTTTTCCGCCGCCGCCAGCGTCTTGATGGAATCGTCGGCGGTAAGCGTCATCGTGAACCAGAAGCGCGAACCGTGGCCGACATCGCTTTCCGCGCCGATTTCACCGTTCATCAGGTCGACGATATTCTTGCAGATCGCGAGGCCGAGCCCGGTTCCGCCGAAACGGCGCGTATGCGAGCCGTCGGCCTGCTCGAACCGTTCGAACATGCGCGGGATTTCATTAGGCGGAATGCCGATGCCGGTGTCCTTGACTTCGAACCGCAGCTTGACCTCGTCGCCCTCGCGCTCGCCGGCAACGTCGATCAGCACATAACCGTTGTCGGTGAACTTGACCGCGTTGCCGATAAGGTTGCCGAGCACCTGGCGCAGGCGCGTATCGTCGGCGACGACGCCCTCCGGCAGGTTCGGCGCATAACGCACGATCATTTCCAGATCTTTTTCCAGCGCCCGCGCCTGCATCATGGTCGCAAGCTCATATACGGTCTGGCGCAGATTGAAGGAGCGCGGGCTCAAGCGGAGCTTGCCCGACTCAAGCTTGGTGAAGTCGAGAATATCGTTGATCACCGTCATCAGCGCGTTGCCTGACGAAACGATGATCGAGGCGATCTCGCGCTGGCGCTCGTCGAGATTGGTGTTCATGAGAACGTCGGCCATGCCGAGAACGCCGTTCATGGGCGTGCGGATTTCGTGGCTCATCGAGGCGAGAAACTCGGACTTCGCGACATTCGCGGAATCCGCCGCCTTGCGGGCGTTGAGAAGCGGCCGCACAAGCAAGCGGTGAATGACGAGGCCAAGCACAATGACCATCAGGAGCGAGGCCGAAATCGTCGCAATCACCGCCGACTGGCGAAACTCGCGAAGGCTGGCGAACGCCGCGCTCTTGTCGACGGAAAGCGCCAGATACCAGTCAACGGCGCTGACCGACGGCAGCTTGATGAAGGTGACGATTTGCGGGTTATCGAGGTCGTCGAGATATTGAAGCTCGTTCTTGATTTTCAGCCGTTCGCTCGGAAACGCATGGCTGAGCGACTGCGACACCAGCGAGCGGTCCGGATGCGCCAGGATCTTGCCTTCGCCCGAAACCAGAAACGCGATGCCGAGCCCGCCGAGATTGGTTTCCTTCAGCACCCCGCTCAACGTCTCGGTCGAGAAATCGGCGCCGACAACGCCTTTGAGTTCGCCGTTCGCATAGACGGGCGCGGCGACAGTGATCGTTTCAACCCCGGTGGTGATGTCGAAATAAGGTTCGGTGAGCGTTCCCTGTCCGGCGGCGAGCGCCGCATGGTACCACGGCCGCGTACGCGGATCGTAGTCAGACGGCAGTTCGTCGTCGGGCGGCCAGATATGATAGGCGCGATCGACTTCGCCGTAATAGGTCCAGATGAAAGTTTCCTCGTAGACCGGGCTGTGCAGAACGTCGATATAGCCGTTCTTGTCATCGGTTTTCGAGATGATGTGCGCGATGTCTTCCGCAAACCGCACGCGTTGCTCGAGCCAGTTGTCAGCGCCCCACGCTGTCGCCTCGCCCACCGTGTGCAGGTAGCGGCTGAGTTCCTTCCGGCGCAGCGAGTTTTCAGATATGTCGTGATAAACGGCGAAGATCAGAAAGATCGCCAGCACAGCGCATGTGCCCGCCGCAAGCGCCGTCGCCATCAGGCGCGCGCCTGAATTCTGCGTCATGGTAGCTTTGTTCGGCGATGCCGCCGTGTCGTCTGAGATGCTGCGCATCGGAAGTACGCCCCCGGAAAAGTCCGATGACCAAGCTATGCGCGTATGGTTAAAAATCGCGTAAACGCGTGGTTGCCTTTTAGAGACAACATTCCGTTAAGACTTGTTTACAGCTCTGCGCAGCCTCATCTTGCGGATCAGCAATTCCGTTTCGCGCGCCACATCTTCGTCAGTGACCGGCGCGGCGTCGTTGGCGTCAAGATATGTATCGAGCGCATCGAGCAGGATCGACTGGCAGGGCATCTCAAGACTGCGCGAAGCGAGGCGCAGCCGGATCAGATCGCGGGCCGACATTTTGAAGGTGACGGTCGCCTGTCTCCCCGGCGCGGCGGCGCGCGCCTCAAGCCTGCTTTTAACGTTTGCGCGCTTCTGCTGAGGCGGCGGCAATGTCCAGTTGTCAGGCGCCGCAGCGGAAGCGGGGCGCTGTCCATTGGCGTTCGCCGGGCGCGGATGAAACGCGCGTACATTCGACGGCCGGGCGCCAGCGCCCGGATTGGCCGGGTAGCCCTCAAAGGGGCGCGGCCCGTGCTCGCCGCCGCCGCGCTGCACGCTACGTCCGGGCGCTTTCATGACAATGTCGACGCCGGCATGCGCTTCCGCGTCAACCGCCGGCAGGGCTTCGCCCTTGCGCGCGAGCAGACTGGCGGTCAGCGGCGCGGCCCCGCTGGCGGCGCCGAATTCCGGATTGGGCGCGTATCCGCTCATCACACCGCCCTGCGTCCGAAGACGCGGTTTTGCGGCGACGCCATCGACGCATCGTCCTGCGCCCGATAGGCGCCGTCGGCGCGCTGGAGCCGCTCGTGAAGATATTTCCAGAGCGCGCTGACTTCCTGTGCGGACTGGCAGAAAGGATCGATCTCCATGACCGTTCGCCCGTCGATCATCGAGGCGGCGAAGTCAACGCGGTGATGAACGGTCACCGGCGCGACCGTGCCGTGCTGGGAGAGGGCGATCGCCGCTTCTGACGTGATCCGCGCGCGCTGTGTCGCGGCGTTGATAACAAAGACAAGCGGCTTGCCGCGCGCTTCGGCGATATCGACCGTCGGCCCGACGGCGCGCAGGTCATGCGGGCTTGGCCGCGTCGGCGCGACCACAATGTCCGCAAAGCTGACCACCTCGGAAATCGCGCGGGTCACCGCCGGCGGCGTATCGATCACCACGAGGCGGAACCCCTCCTCGCGGGCGCTGTCGAGATCGTAAAACAGGTTTGAAAACACCGACTGTATGAAAGCCGGCGCGGGATCTTTACGGACGTTCCACCATTTCGCGAGAGAGCCCTGGGGATCGGTGTCGATTAACGCCACCGGCCCCGCCCCCTGGCGTTCGGCTTCGACCGCAATATGTCCCGATAAGGTCGTCTTGCCCGAGCCGCCTTTTTGCGACGCGAAGACAACGACACGCATCGATGGGAACATGCGCCCTCCAGAAAACTTGCGTCAGACGATTTGTCCGACGTTCATTCTGTCACAAGGCGTGTTAACGCACGGCGTGAAGCGCAGGGAAAATTTGGCTCAAATTATTGACGAGCGGTTATCGCTGTTAAAAAAAGACGCCGGAAGCAACCTAGATACGCAAGGCCGCGACCGACGCATGACGCTTATGGCGCAAATCGATTAAACGAGGCTTAAAGCGGAAAATTTTATTCAACTGGCGCGGTATCGAGCCCCAGCAACCGTGTGATCGATGCGATGCGCGGGTTCGAATCCCAGTCCCAATACCGAAGGATCGCGCGGGAAAAGTCACGCGCCATGGTGTCGAACACCGCCAGGAGATACTCCGCCTGTTCGGGCGAATTCTCGCCGGCGTCGCCGTCTTCCTCAAACAGCGCAAAGAAATTATCGCGGCTCACCCCGAGGCTCTTGCACAGGACGGCGAAAGGCTCGCCCCCCGGATCGCGCAGGATGCGCGCGGCGAGTTCGCGCGAAATGCCGGAGATGACGCCGACCGCATCCACAATTTCCTGCGCCGGATAATGGCGGGCGGCGCGCATGGTCCGCAAAATAACGTCCATCGAAACCGGCTGGCCGTCCTCATCGCGCGGCCGGTGCCGGCGTTCGCACAGGATCAGGATATCCTTAACGAAAGGATCGGGTTTGCCGCCGCCCCGGAACACTTTCGGATAAAGATCGGCGAGCGCGTCCTGAATAACGCCGCGATCGAGCGCAAAGCGCGAAAGGATGCGCCGGCGGCGCTCGCCGTCGACCCACCAGAACATCATGAAGCCGTGCGCGGGCTCCAGTTCGCGACGCCGCAACAGCAGCTTTTGCAGATCGGTCACCGTCGCGCTCATGGCCACAAGCTTGTTGACGGCGTTCGGCGACAGGATGCAGTCATTGCGTCTCAGAACAGCCTTGGCGACGTCGGGCTCGTCATAATTCAGGAGCGCGTCCGCCACAGACGTTGTCAGGTCGAGACGCTGCGCGATCATCAGCCGATGGGCGGCCTCGCCTTGCTGGGCGGCTTCGAGCAGCAGCGCTTCGGGAAGGGTTTCCGCGCCGCAAAGCAGTTTTTCCGCGACCGGCGGCTGATCGAGCAGCAGCATGCGCAACAGCGCGGGCGGGCTTTCGGCCACGCGCGCCAGGCGGCCCGCCACCTCCATGCGCAGGTCGATTTCCACCTTGTCCACAACCTGAAGCAGAATATCCGCCGTCAGGGCGCGTTCATTGCCGGAAATCCGTCCCGCCGGCAGGACCAGAACATCAACGAGCTTGCGCACCATCTGGGCGCGCGGCGTCGTCCCGATCTTGGTGATCGGGGTCAACATCGTTTCCGCATCCGGAATCGGCGGCGCGTCCGTCGCTGTATCAAAATCGGCCATATTCGCCCAAAATCGGGTTTTTCATTCCGCACCGTTGTAACCGGAACACCGTTAACGGGGGATTTCACTTTTGGGCGGCTTTTTCAAAGACAGGCGGGGTCCGGCTTTGCTAGGGTCCGGATATGAGCAGAAAGGATCCTGTCACGTGCTTCGTATAACGCTTCTCGCCGCCGCTGCGGGTCTCGCCGGCTGCGCTTCCACCGCCGACATGCAAGCCATGCGTGAAAGCCCGAGCTATCATCAGGGTTATGGCGACGGCTGCGCGACCGGAACCGAGGAGGACAAGAGCTTCTCGACCAAGATGACGCGCGACGCCTACTCATTCGACAACGATCCCGCCTATCGCACAGGCTGGCGCCAGGGCTATCTTGAATGCGGCGATCGCACGCCCCGTGATAATGACGGCGGGCGCATCACTGGCGAGCGCAACGAATTTTAAGACCTGATCCAGGAGAGTTCAGGCGACGCGCCTGCGCCTGCTGGAACATCTTTCCGGAACAAAAAAGGCGGCTCTGAAGAGCCGCCTTTTTTGATGGTCGGGTGCGCGCGTACGGCGGCGATTATTCTTCTTCGCCGTCTTCGCCTTCGACATTCGCGTCATCGCCGGCTGCTGCATCGTCGCCCGCAGCGTCCTCCGCCGCCGGCGCGCTGTCGCCGATCCCGAGAATCGGGTCGCAGCGCTTATGCGTATCGGCTTCGAATTTCTGCTCTTCCGGGGTAGCGCCGCGGTTTTGCAGATCGCGAATACGCTGATCGCGCTCGATCCGGTCGAGTTCCGCCTGGCAGCGCTGCTTGGCCTGAATGATCTCAAGCTTTTTCTGCCGGTCATAAGTGTCAGCGACGGCGTCGATATATTCAATCCACTGCGACGCTCTCAAGCGCGAGGTTTCGTAACGCTGGGCGCTGACGAATGCTTCGCGAGCCCTGGCCCACAGCGCCGTGTCGTCCGGCCCGGCCTGGCTGAAAATTGCGGTTCCCAGAAGGAGATAGGCGTCGCCGGTGTCCTTGCGGTCCATGCCGCCGCGGTTGACCGCGCTGCGCAACGCCGTTTCCGCCGCCCTGTACTGTTCATCCGCAAGCAGCACCATGCCGAGGCGGTAATAGAGTTCGCCGTCGTTCGAATTTTGCGCCGCTTCACGAAGGATCGGGATCGATTTCTTGTGTTCGCGCGCCTGGCTCCAGAGCTGCGATAACAAGATCAGGTTCTTCTGATTGCGCTTGACGTTGCCCGCATTCATCTCCCGCTCGAGCAGCTTGGCGCCGCGATAGGGATTGTTGAAGAAGGAATAATACTGGGCGAGCGACGTGATCTCGGCTTCTTCCGACAGAAGCCCGGCGCGGTAAGCGACTTCCAGCACCGTGAAGGCGTCGCGGTCGCGCTGCTGTTCTGCGTAAAGCGCGGAAAGCTGCTTCCAGTAACCCTTCTCGGCCGGCCAGTAGCCGATCATCTTCTCAAGGATCACCGTCCGCTTGGCTGTCTCCTTGAGCTCGGAGTAAACCAGGTTGAGGAGATCGTAAGCGCCCTTTTTCGGTTCCGGCGCGACGGCGATCGCCTGTTCGGCCGGCGACATCGCCGCCCGGTAATTCGGCGGCTGAATCTGCACATAGGAAGCAGCCAGCAGGTAATAGGCGTTCCAGTCGACGGTTTCCCCGCAGGCTTTCGAATTATTGATCCATTCATTGAGCCCGCGGATCGCCGACTGATAGTCTTCAAGCTGCACGCTCAGCTGCGCGATGTAATAGCGCAGATTGTTGTTGCGGGCCGCCGGCAAGGCATTGAGATTGAGGGCTGTCTGGAAATCCCTTTGCGCGCCGCGGTAGTCTTCCTGGTTAGCCTTGATGGAGCCGCGCATTTCATAAGCCGTGGCCTTGTCGAAGGCCGGCATGGAATCGCCGCGATTGGCGATCAACTGATTGAGTTCGGCAAGCGCCGCCGGATACTGGTCGGCCTGAACCTGTTCATAAACAGTTTGCAGCACCTTCGCGACGGCGGGCGTCAGCGTCTTGGAAGGGCCGCTGTCATCGGCGCATTGCTGCGCAACGGCCGCAGACGGCGCAACGGCGGCGGTGATCGCCACCGCGGCGACGCAGGCGGACAGAAAGGGTTTCATCTTTTTCCAGCGTTTCTCAATCATGTTCTCGCCTTACACAATTCTAAAAGCCCTGTTGCCCCATGAGAAACACGCACCCCGGCGCCCCTCAAAACCAGCGATCAACCGTCTTCAAGAACATAAGTGATCGTGGTCACGACGCCCCGCCGCCATTGCGGCTGGTTGTCGACGATTTTAGGCTGATATTTCCAGCGCCCGACCGAGCGGATAACCGTGCGGTCGAAGCAGCGATTAGTGGAGTCGATCACCTGAACATTGGTGGTGGTGCCTTCCGGCGTCACGTCAAACTGCACGGTGACGCTTTCGGAATTCTTCGCTCGCGCCATGCAGCGCTCGGGATAAGCGTCCTGGATCCTGACCAGCGGCTGCGCATCGCGATCCGGGTTGAAGCCCGATCCGACCGACAGGTTGGCGTCGATTTGCGGAATCTCGACGGCGGCGCCTTCGAGGTTGGGCCGGTTCGACGGGTCGTTTACAGCCGGCGGCGGCGGCGGCGGCGCATCGAGCGTCGGCCGCTTGATGTTGTTCGCCTGGTTGGCGAGGTCGGTGTCTTCGATCTTCGCGGTGATGTCGATATTGACCGCGGCCTTTTCCTCATCGAGGCGCACATCCTGTTTGATCATCGCGGCCATGAACAGGAAAAGAAGCACCGTCACGCCGACGCCGACCGGAACGCCCAAGATAAGCCGAACAAAAGATCCCATGATCGCTGCTCCCTAAACCCGTTCCGTCGAGACGGCGACGTCGGTCAATCCTGTCGCGCGGATCTGATTGACGACTTCGACGAGCAGCCGCGATTTCGACTTGGCGTCCGCCTGCACAACCGCCGTACCCTTGGGGTTTTCACGGCGAAGCTGCTCGACGACGGCCCGCACTTCATCGAGACTCACTTCTTCCTTGTTGATCCAGATTTTGTCGTCAGCGGCGATCGCGACAATGATCGAGGCCAGCTTCTTCTCTTCAGCGGTGACCGCCTCGGGCCGCATGATGTCGACGCCGGGCTCCTTGACGAAAGTCGACGTCACGATGAAGAAAATCAGCATGATGAAGACAATGTCGAGCAACGGCGTCACGTTGACGTCTTCGTCATCTCCGCCGGAATTCTGAAAACTGCTGCGTCTGGCCATTTCAATAGTCCGTCTTCAAACAAAACATTGTCGATACGGCTGCGCGCGGTAACGCGCCGCCGCTATTGTTCTTTCTGGAGCGTCAGAGAGATACGCCCCCTCGCGCCGCCGTCCTGCGCCTGGTCCATCACCTGCACGGCGACGCCCGATTCCGATTCCGCTGCGGCGCTGACCAGCACCGAGCCGTTCGGCTCGCGGGCCATATATTCCTGCACCACCGGTTTCACCGAACCCGGATCGATGACGCGCACGCCGTTGACGCGCACGAAACCGTCTTCCTGCACCGCCAGGACCAGCGCGGCCACGGCGATATCAGGCGGGTCCGGATTATCTTCCGGCGTCTGAACATTGATCCCTCTCTCGCGCAGGAATGTCGCTGTCACGATGAAGAAGATGAGCAGGATAAAGACGATGTCGAGAAGCGGCGTGATGTTCACATCCGCTTCATCGCCTGTATGTGTCGCTCTTTTTCTCATGGACTACTACCCTATCAGCAGATCGTCAGAGATGCGGTGAGACGCTTTCTGAACGTTTCTGTCGAACGTGTTGATGAAAATCAGCCCCGAGAGCGATGCGACGAGACCAGCCATGGTCGGGATCGTCGCTTTCGAAATGCCGGCCGCCATCAGGCGTGCGTTCGACGAGCCGGTGACGGCCATGACGTCGAACACCTGCACCATGCCGGTCACGGTGCCGAGCAGACCCAGAAGCGGCGTCACCGCAACCAGCGCGCGGATGACGTTGTTGAAGCGCGAGGCTTCAAGCATCGCTTCGGAAATCAGCTTCTCGCGGACCGCATGGGCGTACCACGATTGATGATCGCTGCGCGCCGCCCAGGCGCGTTGCGCCCGTTTGGCGACGCCAGAATGGGCGCCTGACCAGTACATCATGCGTTCGACGATCAACGCCCACATGAAGAAGGTGACGACCATGATGGCGCGAAGAACGAATCCGCCGGCATTGAGGAAATCGTTCAACGCATCCCATGCGATCGTCGGGTTTAAAAACTCGAGCATTTCTCGAGATCCTTTCCAACCGGCCTAGCGGCCGCCCTCGGCGTGCTCGGCGATGATGCCGGCCGCCTGCTCTTCCAGAATCTGCGACACGCGTTTTGACGCGCCTGACGCAAAGGCGTGAAGGAGGAGCAGCGGGATCGCCGCAATCAGGCCCAGCACCGTGGTGACCAGCGCTTCGGAAATACCCGAGGCCATGATCTGCGGGTCGCCGGTGCCGAACAGCGTGATCGCCTGGAAGGTGTTGATCATGCCGATAACCGTACCGAGAAGGCCTAGCAGCGGCGCGACGGCGGCAAGCACCTTGATGAGATTGAGACCGCCCTCGAGCTTCGGCACCTCCTTGAGGATGGCGTCGTCGAGTTTGAGCGCGACCGTTTCCACATTGTTCGAGGATGTTGCTTCATAAGCCAGCATGACGCGGCCCAGCGGGTTCGCCTTCGACGGTTTCTTGCGCCGCACCTGACTGCGCACTGCGCCGGCGGTCATCGTCAGGGTCACCCACTTGTAGATGCCGAGAACAACGCCGAGCGCCGCGGCCACAAGGATCACCTTACCGATGAAGCGGCCCTGATTGATCCGCTCGACAACCGTCGGCGTTTCAACCACCAGGGAAAGCAGCGTGCCGAGAGACGGGTCGATCGCGCCGCGCACCCAGTTGTCGCCGGAAGCGCTCGCAACACGGCTCGCCGCGCCGGTTATGTCGCCGGCGGGCTGACGGGCGAGGAACTGCAGATTGTCGCCTCTGAGCTCAAGATATTTGCCGTTGGCGAAAGCCACATAAGGACCGATCCGGGTGACCGCTTCCTGGGTCTTTTCACCGTTCGCCTGAACAACATCCGTCGTATAGGTGACGGTCTTGGACTGTTCGGAGATCTGCTGGATCATGATTTCCCAGAGATCGCGGAGCTGGTCCTCGCTCGGCAGCTTTTCGGTCGTGGCGAGTTCGTTAAGCGTTTCGCCGCGGCCCGGGAACTGGGTCGAGATGATCGACAGTTCAAGCTGCTTGTTGAGGTCCGCCGCTGCGGAACGCGCCGCGCCGAACAGCTCCTGGAATTCACCCTGCTTGTCAGCGAGTTGCGCATCGAGCTTGGCGATCTCTTCCTGATTGGCCTCGACGATGCCTTCAAGGCGGGTCGATTCCGCTTCTTCGCGCGCGACCTCGGCCTTGACCTGGTTCAGCGCCGACTGTTGCTGGTTGCGCTGGGCGAGAAACTGCCGCTCGCGCTCCTGGTTTTCCGCCGAGACCTCGGTGCGTTCGCGGCGAACCGCCTGCAGCACCTGATCGAGCGTCACCGCCTGCGCGTAAGCGCCGGTGGTTAAATCGCCGTTTGAAAAGTCAACACTCATGGCCGCAACGCCGGCAACCAGAGAAAGACCTGCAAGTTTGAAAACGTTCATGACTTGATTTCCCTTCGCCATCGTCGCCGTTACTGAGCCGTTACCGGAGGTTTGACCGGTACGAAGAAGATATCCGGCGCCGTTTGTTCTTTCGCCATTCTGAGGCCGAACTTGACGTCCTGCAGATAGGAGCCTTTGGACAGGTCTTCCCATTCGCCGGTCGACTTGTTGTAGATTTTCAGAACCGAGTCGTCCGGCGTTTTAAACATCAGCGCGATACGGCCGACACGGAGGAATTCGCCGGTGAGCGCTTCCTCGCCGTCGCCGATCGTGCCTTCGTAATAACCGATCGTGCGGCCGTACTCGTTTTCGATCTGATAGGCCTCGACGATCAGGCGGTAGCGCTGGGCCGCCGACATTGACGGGTTGCTGAGAATGCTCTGCAGACGCGCCGCGCGGGCCGACCGTTCGCCTTCGAGGAACGGCATGTCGGCGCTGACAATCTCGCCGAAGCGATTGGCCATGTCTTCCATCAGCGGCTGCATGGCGCGCTGGAGACCTTCGACATTGTCGATGTCGGCGGTCAGGCGCTCGATTTCCGCTTCCTGGTTCTCGATATTGGTGCGCAGCGACGTGTTGTAGCGCTTGGCTGCTTCGAGCTGCTTCAGGTTCGCGCGATAATCGTTGAGGAGACGCGCGGTCTGATCGTCAAGCTGGTCGATCCGCTGCTGGGATGTCGCTGTATCCTTGGCGGTCTGATCGCTGACGCCCAGCGCGTCCTTGAACTGCGCGTGGGCCGGCGCGCTCAAAAACGCGAGCACGGCCGCTGTTGATCCTAAAATCGCTGCTCTTTTCATATTTGCCTCACCTACCGAATGATACGGCTGATTAATCCGGCGCGAACGCCGACTAGATACGACGCGCCGACGCGCCTGAAGTCCGGACGCGGGGCGAGCGTAGCCTGGTTTTTCGTAACAACTGTCACCCCGTCAAAATCCCCTGCATGCGGCGCCTGTCCGGGCGCTAACCGCATTAAACCACCTTTTTGCGACGATATTGAAACGGCGTTTTGACGACGGTGTCAAATACGCTCTTTTCAAAGATTTGCGCCGCAATCTTTATATCCCTCAAAGCCGCGCAGAGCGGCGCCCCTCGTTAGTTTGTAACAACACCAATACGCACTTGCAACGAAAGATTATACTAAAGGTTAATTTGTCCCGGACGGGCGCCCCCGGGCAAGACGAATATCGGGTTCACACGGATACGTGAAATCACGGGAAGAATGGCTGGGGCGCCAGGATTCGAACCTGGGAATGTCGGTACCAAAAACCGATGCCTTACCACTTGGCGACGCCCCAACAGCGTGAAATCCCGCCGATTTTGGATGCCGGCGCGATCAAGGACAGCGCCCTCGAGCAGCCGCCGGGAGCGCGGAAATAGCGCTTTCCTTCCCAGCATGCAATGGGCCGCGCGGGTAAAATCGCCGCGCCGCCCCGGCGGCGCAATTTCGCCGTTGCGCAAGCGCCGAAGCGTCGTTATAGGAAGCGCCTTTCAGGGTCCGCGCCTCGCGCAGGTCCGGCAAGAACAAGCGCCGCCAAACATGGCGGCCGGGCCAGGAACCAGAGCCCGCCATCGCGCGGCGTTGGTTATCGGAGTGTAGCTCAGCCTGGTAGAGCACTGTCTTCGGGAGGCAGGGGCCGGGTGTTCGAATCACCCCACTCCGACCATTACTCACCGCCATTCATTCGCACATTCATTCGCACAAAAACCAATTTGCACCGAAACGTTGAAAACCGGCCTCGCGATGAGGCCGGTCTCAATGTCGTGACGCTTTCGATGGCGCGCTTTAAAGCGACTTGTTCTTTCTGCGTGTCGCAAAGCCCAGCCCCGCAAGCCCGGACAGAAGCAGCACCGCAGCGCCGGGAATCGGCACTTCGTTCACCGTGAACTGCGCAACCGCAAAGCCGCCGCCGTCCGTGAGCGCGGTCAACAGGAATTTGGCGCCGGCCGCGCCGAAGCCAGGAAGGATGTCCTGCCCTCCGATAATCGAGGTCATTGTGTCGATGTTGACGATCGTATCGAGAACCGACGCCCCGCCTATGTCCCAGACCTGGAGACGAAATTCGCCGCACGGCCCCTCATCAGGCAAGGTCGCGGAATAGTCCGAACAATTGCGATCGATGCCGGCGTTAAATTCGATGTCCGTAATCGCGAAGTTTCGGCCTTCCTTCGTGAAATCAAACAAGATCGACTCACCGGCGTCGAACTGGGTTTGATCGTCGCGAATGGTGTTTTCAGACCAGGCCCCGAGGCCGGAATCGCCCGGGTCCCTGTCCTGTATCAACCTCGTCGCTCCGCTGGGCGCGAAGGCGACGACGTTGACCTCTATGCCGTCGAGCATGAATGTAAGACCCGCCCCGTGGCCGCCGTTCGGGTTGGCGCTGTTGGAACAGTAATCCTGTAACGCGGCGGCGGACGCGCAGGCGACATAATCGACGCCTAACGCCCCAGTCGGCGTAACGTTATTGCCGTCGCCCTTGAAGACGAGCGTCGTGGCGGCGGCGGTTGTGGTTATTGCGCCCGCGGCTAATACAGCCGCAGCGATGCTGGCAAACACTTTCATGAATACACCCGATATGTCCTGAGGTCAGCCTGCGTACGCGACGCCGCAGCAAATCGCTGACCCGGAGACTTTATGAGTCTCCGCTTATTCGTTCTCACGGTCAATCCGGTAAATAAGAAATTGTTCAACAGGGAAAACCGGCGGCGCCCCCGCCCGCCTGATATTCCGTATAAGGTCTATCTCCCGCCGCGCCCGCCCTCGCGTGATCGGCGCCGGCGTCGTCACGAATAAGCGCCGGGCGCCTTGCTGGGCCGCTTAACGTGCAGAATTCCGCGCAAGAAAAAACCGGCTCCCTTTCGGGAGCCGGTTTCAACAACCTGGTCTTGTTAGAGGGTTCGCCTTAAGCGGCGGCTTTTTTGCGGCGAGCCGCAAAGCCGAGGCCGGCGAGGCCCGAAAGGAGAAGCGGAAGAGCGCCCGGAAGCGGAACCGCCTCAACGTCGAACTGAGCGATCACGAAGCCGGACGTGTCGTCGCCGGTCGCGATGAATTCGAACGTCGTACCGACGAAGGTCATGGCGAGGAGGTTCACCGCCGTCAGGCCGGTGTTCGCCGCGCTGAGAACGCCGTCGATCACGAGGTTAAACGTGCCGCACTCGCCTTCTGAGCCGACCGGCGTGCAGTCGCCGTCATGGCCGCCGTTGAATTCGATGTTGGAAATGGCGATTTCGCCGAACAGCGACGTGAACAGCAGCGATTCTGACGTGCTCGCCTGAACCTGGTCGTCATTGCCGCTTTCGCCGGCTGACAGAACGCCAAGGCCGGAATTGTACGGCTGGATGTCCTGAATGAGCGTGGCGGCGGTCGTCGAGTTGTTCAGCGCCTTCACGTTGATCCAGATGCCGTCTTTGCCATAGGTCAGGCCGAGCGAGTCATCGTCCGAGCAGATATCGGTGCCGACGGTGCCGCAGTCGTTGACCGCATTGCCGCCAAGCGGCGTGTCATGCGCGCCGCCGTCGCCTTTGAATGTGAAAGTCGTTGCGCTTGCTGTTGAAACAATCGCGCTTGCCGCGAACGCTGCGGCGGTAAGAGTAAGGAGCTTCGTCATGATAGTCCCCCAAGACAAGGTTGTTACTACACTGGCAAGACAGCCGGCCGATCCCTGACCGAATCTGTTTTGCACCCGCAAAAATCAAGCAAGGATCAGCGGTATTGTCAACCGGATTTTAACGGAACAGTAATGTTTGCCCAAGGTTTTTTGCGGGTTTTGGTTAATTTGCAACCCCAAAGGGAATCGCCCCGGACGCCGCCGCCATGGCGCGATAGTCTGACGTGTTTTTTCCCCGATTTCGAACCGTTTGCATGTTCGCGCCGGCGCGGGCAAAAGCGGCCGTCATTGAGAATGATCCAACCGGAGATACCCATGCGCTCCTTGCTCCTTCTGGCCGCCGCCGCCTTCGCCCTGCAAGCCTGCGGAAAAACCGACGGCGGCGAGCAGGCCGCCTCCGATGCGGCGGCAGTCGTCATTTACACCGGCGGGCTCATCTACACCGGCCTTGAAGAGCGCCCGACAGCGCAGGCCGCGGCGGTCTCCGACGGCGTCATTCTGGCGGTCGGGACGCGGGAAATGATCGAGGAAAGCGCCGGCGACGGCGCGCGGACCGTCGATCTCGGCGGCGGCTTCATGTATCCGGGCTTTACCGACGCTCACGCCCATCTCCTCGGGATCGGCATGCGCGAGCTGACGCTCAATCTCGAAGACGTCGGTTCAATCTCGGAACTCGTCTCCATCGTCGAAGCCAATGTCCAGCACGCAGGCGAAAACGAAACCGTCTTCGGCCGCGGCTGGATCGAGACCGGCTGGCCGGAAGGGCGGATGCCGACCCGCGACGATCTCGACCCCGTCAGCGGCGCGACGCCGGTGATCCTCACCCGCGCCGACGGCCACGCGCTGGTCGCCAATTCCGCCGCGCTCGACGCCGCCGGTGTCGGCGACGAAACGCCCGACCCCGACGGCGGCAAGATCGAACGCGACGCGGCGGGGCGCGCCACCGGCATCCTTGTCGACAATGCGATGGGCCTCGTCTGGGGCCTGATCGGGGCGCCGAGCGAGGACGAAAAAAGCGAGGCCTACGCCAAGGCGTCGGATGTTTATTCCGCTTACGGATGGACGGGCGTGCACAACATGTCCGTGAACCCCGGGGACGTGGCGATGATGGAAGAGCTGTCCGCGGGCGGCGCTCTCGGCTTGCGGGTCTACAATGCGCTCGACCCTCAAGGCCTCGACATGCTTGAAAAGGACGGTCCGCGCGCCAGTCTTAACGGCCGCGTCATCACCCGCGCCATGAAACTCTATATAGACGGCGCCCTCGGTTCGCGCGGCGCCGCGCTGATCGAGCCCTACGCCGACCGGCCTGAAAGCACCGGCCTTTTGTTGATGAACCACGATGAAGCGCTGGCGCTGTTCAACCGCGCCGTCGCAGCGGGGGTACAGGTCTGCACTCACGCCATCGGCGACCGGGGCAACCAGCTTCTGCTCGACTGGTATGAGGAAGCGTTCGCGGCCAATCTCGACGCCGGAGACCTGCGCTGGCGGGACGAGCACACGCAGATCCTCGATCCGGCGGACATCCCGCGTTTCGCCGAGCTGGGGGTCATCGCCTCGATGCAGCCGAGCCATGCGATCGGCGATCTCTACTTTGCTCCGGACCGGCTCGGATCGGAGCGGCTCTCCGGCGCTTACGCCTGGCGGGCGCTGATCGACGCCGGCGCGATCATCGCGGGCGGATCGGACGCCCCGGTCGAGCGCGGCGATCCGCGGATCGAGTTCTACGCCGCCGTCGCCCGCCGCGGCCTTGACGGGACGCAGACGGACGACTGGCACGGCGAACAGGCGGTGACCCGCGAAGAAGCGCTGAAGATGTTCACGCTGTGGCCGGCCTATGCGTCATTTCAGGAAGACCTGCTCGGCACGATCGAACCGGGCAAGCGCGCCGACTTCACGGTCTTTTCAAAAGACATCATGACAGTTCCGGCGGCGGAGATTCTCACCGCCGAAACGGTGATGACCGTGGTCGATGGCGAGATCGTTTATGACGGGCGCGCCGCCGACTAGCCGGCCGGCTTCATCGCCCCGCGCATCAGGAACCACAGGCAACCGGCCATCAGGACGCCGGTCGTGACGACGCTGGCTTCGGGCCCGAAGCCGCCGCCGGTGATCAGCGTGTTTGCGCCTTCCGCATCGGCGAGGTCGACGATCAGCGGCGTCGCCCCGATCCCCTGCCCGCTCACCTCAAGCCCGAAGCCAAGGCCGAGCAGCCAGTTCCAGGCCGAGTGCCAGCCGCACACGCCCCAGAGGGACTCTTCCTTGAGGGCGTAAAGGCCGATGAAGAGACCGAACAGCACGATATTGGCGACGCCGATCATGCTTTCCATGGTCGGCGGCCAGACATTGCCCATATGGGCGAGGGCGAACAACACGGAGGTCACGCCAAGCGCGATCGCCTTGCCGCGCCGCGCGGCCAGCGCCGACATCCACCAGCCGCGAAAGACCACTTCCTCGGCCGCGCCCTGAATGATGAAGCCGATCAGAAACAGGCCGATGACGCCGACCGGAAGCAGCGGATTGGCCGCGGCGGCGACGGGCAGCATCGCTTCAACCTGATAGCCGCCCAGGTAATAGATGACGCCGATCACCGCCAGCAGAAACAGCACGCCAGAAACAAAGCCCCGCACATAACGCGAGAACCACGACCGCATGGTGAATCCGATCGTGCCGAGCGACCGGTTCTCTCCGACGATCACCCATATGAACGTATACAGAATAAAAAGAATGAACGGCGAAAGCTGGATAAGATCGCCGACCCAGGGCGCCTGCGCTTTCACATATTCCCTGAGATCGGCGGGATCGTCGACAATGCCCGCAAGAGCAGCGAGCGTCTCGAGCGCCGGCGCCGTCGACAGCGCCGCGGCTGCAACGATACCGATCAGCGGCAGGATCGTCAGAAACGACCAGATGATGCGCGCGCGGTCATGTATCGGCGCGTAAATGGATTTGTATGTCGCCATGCCCCAACCCCTCCTGCTCCGGCCCGGGTAGGCGGCCCGGACGTTCGGGCGGGATTTTCCCCAGAAAAAACATGTCTGTCCAGCCGCCCCCGACGCGCCGAAGGCGCGCTTCAGCGTAAACAAAAGGCCGACCCCGGGGGGAGCCGGCCTTGTTTGAAGTTCTGCAGCGCCTTGCCGCTTTGTTGCGGCGGCTTGCTTTTATGGGCGCCGCGATCCGTCAGACTTGGGGAGACCCTGACGATCTGGCGGCTTTGACGGCCTTCTGCCGGGCCGTTCCTAGTCCTTGTTCGCTCCATCCTGGCCGCCGCCCTTTTCGGCGACGAACCGCTTCATGAAGCGGCGTATTTCACGCGACGCGCTGGTGTCGAGCGTATCGCACAGGGAGACAAATGCTTCGCGCTCGTCAGCGGACACCCGGATGACCAGCTGGCTATCCTTCTTTTTATTTTTCTTGACTTTCTTGCCGGCCACCCCGCCCCCGCCGAACGCAACGCTTTACGTCTATACAATGTATATACGTTTTGAGGGGCGGTCAACGCAAAAAGCGAACTTTTTGCGCCTTTTCCGCACCGGCGCCGAAACAACCAAGCAGAAAAGCTATGCGTAGGGCGCGTCGGTCAGCCGTTGCGAGATCCACCAGATATTGCCGGCCTTGTCCCGCACCCCGCCCTGCCGGTCGCCATAAGACATGTCGGCGACATCCATGATTTTCTCCATGCCGTTTTCCGCCGCCTGCTTCATCGCGGCGTCGGCGTCTTCGACATAAAGATAGAGCGCGCATTGCGACGGCGGAAAGGCGTCGCTCGCCTCGCTCACCATGATCGAGGCGCCGCCGAACCGGATCTGCCCATTGGCGAGCTTGCCGTCGGGCCGCAGGGTTCTGTCAGTCTCGGCGCCGCCAAGCGCGGCGACGAGATGATCCATATAGGCGCCCGCCTCCGACGCGAAAATATACGGCGCGACTTGCGCGAAACCTTCGGGAATATGCATCGCTGGTCTCCTCGTTCTTTTCCTTGACGACGGGCGAGCAGCGCGCCGTTCGACACAAGCTCAATGGGCGAAGAGCTGCGCCATATCCTTGAAGCATTTAAACTCCAGCGCGTTGCCGGCCGGGTCGAGAATGAAGAACGTTCCCTGTTCGCCGGGCTCGCCTTCAAAACGCCAATAGGGCTCGATCACGAAATCGGCGCCCTCCTGTTCCAGTCTGGCGGCGAGCCCGCGCCAGTCGTCCGGACTGAGAACCACGCCGAAATGACGCGAGGGAACGTCATGGCCGTCGACGGCGTTGACCGCGGCGGTTCTGCATTCTTCCGGCGCCAGATGCGTCACAAGCTGGTGGCCGAAAAAGTCGAAATCGATCCAGCGGTCGGAGCGCCGCCCCTGCGCGCAGCCCAAAAGCCCTGAATAAAACGCCTCCGCGGCGGCGAGATCGTCGACCGGTATGGCGAGGTGAAAAGGCGTGAGGCTCATCGGCGTCTCCCTTTGAAACGGGCGCGCGGTTCCTATATGGAACGCCATTCGAAGCATAACGGAATGAAGATGTCGGGCAAATTCATCAAGCTGAGAGAAGACTTCTGGGTCGCGCCGCAAATCAGCGCGCAGGATGTGCGCGAGGCGGCGGCGCTCGGCGTCAGGCTGATCGTCAACAACCGCCCGGACGGCGAAATGATCGGCCAGCCGAAATCCGCCGAGCTCGAAGCGGCGGCGAAGGCGGCGGGGCTTTCCTACGCCCACATCCCGGTCGACGGGAGCGGCGTCTCGATGGCGCATATTGACGCCCTCGCCGGCGCCCGCGAAGCGGCCGGCGACGGTCCCGTTCTCGCCTTCTGCCGCTCGGGAACGCGCTCGACGATCGTTGACGCCTATGCGCAGGCCCGCGCCGGCCGGTCCGCCGAGGACATCATCGCCGACGCGGCGCGCGCCGGTTATGATCTCACCGGCCATCAACCCGCCTTATTGGCGCTTTATAAGGACAGCCGGGCGCCGCAGGATTAGCGCCGTCGCATCACGCAGGAGTTTGTTGAGTCATGAAGATCGTTCTCGCCGGCATCGCCCTTCTGGCCGCCGCCGCGGCGCAATCGACGGAACGCGATCTCACCGCCGTGCCGACGATCCGCAAACCCCCGGAGCCGCCGAAATGTACGTGTCCGGATGAATATGAAACCGGCGCCATCCTGCTGAAAGGTCTCGTCGTCGATGCGGAAATGACCGCCTCTCCCGACGGCAGCTACGCCAATGACTGGATGGCGACGATCTTCGACATTTCCTACGCCTCCGACGGCGCCGCCAGCGGGCGCACCCGCATCTGGCATTCGAACGCGCCGGGAAAATGCGGTCTCAGTTTCGATTACGGGCGCATCTACAAACTCGCGGTTCGCGAAGGCGAGGACGGTTACGAAACCGACAAATGCCTGATGCGCCAGGCGCGGTAGTTTTTATCAGAACACCCCTCATCATGAGGTGCGAGCCTGCGCCGCCGCGGCAGCGAAGGGCCGCAAGCCTCGAAGGATGAGGTCAGCTTTCGTTTGAAAGCCAGTCTCAATAATGAACGATGATGCGCGCGCTCGAGGCTGCGGCGGGAATGACGACGGTCTCGGTCAGGGTCACGCCGCAGCGCAGATGCGCCATGTCGCGGCCGTCCCCGTCGGTCGCGCGGATTTCCTGGCCGGCGCCGCAATCGAGAAAGCTGCCGCGCTCCTTCTCGACCACATAAAGATAGTTCGGCGGAGCCGTGACATAGGCGCGGTCGGTAACCCCCCCGTTACCTTCGCCTATGGTCACGCTCCCCGCCGTCTCCCCACCCGGCGCGCCAACCCGTCCCGCCTCTCCCGAGGCAAGGGCGGCCTGGCTCGCGAAACTG
>ENA-ORCV01000177-ORCV01000177.1-marine-metagenome-genome-assembly--contig:-NODE-177-length-91440-cov-4.095509_pt1 | contig 91440 bp, 73 predicted proteins | sample MGYA00237779_ERZ508509 | MGnify/ENA primary metagenome ERZ508509 (study PRJEB26180, sample SAMN06268772) | marine metagenome | isolation source: Bioluminescent Bay, La Paraguera, Puerto Rico | place... | reverse complement strand
TTTCGCGGCGCTGGGCATTCGCCGTTTCGTCGCGTTGCGCGGCGACCCCTCCGGCGGCGTCGGGACGCGCTACCAGCCTCATCCCGACGGCTATCAGAACGCCGCGCATCTCGTGGCCGGGCTCAAGGCGTTCGGCGATTTCGACATCTCGGTGGCAGCCTATCCGGAGCGCCACCCGGAGAGCCCCGACCTCGCCACCGATCTCGACATGCTGAAGCGCAAGGTCGACAACGGCGCGACGCGTGCCATCACCCAGTTCTTCTTCGATAATGACGCCTATGAGCGTTACGTCGAACGGGTGCGCCGCGCCGGCATCTATATGCCGATCGTTCCGGGGATCGTTCCGATTCACAATTTCTCTGCAGTGCGCAATTTCGCCTCGAAATGCGGCACCAGCATTCCCGCATGGCTCGCGGACCGTTTCGACGGGCTCGAAAAGGACCCGCATACGCATGATCTGGTCGCTGCCGCCGTGGCGGCGGAACAGGTCTTCGATCTCGTCGACCGGGGCGTCGACGACTTCCATTTCTACACGATGAACCGTCCGGATCTGGTCTTTGCGATCTGCCGCCTGATCGGCATCCGCGAAACGGGCGAGGTGGCCCGGCGGGAACTGCACGCAGCCTGACAGCGACCGGTTCGAGAACCGCACAAGTCATTGAAATACAAGAGCCCGGGCCACTGACAGCAGCCCGGGCTTTTGTTTGTTGTTTTCAGGGGGCGGTCTTCACACCGCAACGAGCCCCGTCAGGGCAGGACTCCGAAAACAAGGGCGCCTAAGAATAAGAACGCGGCACAAATCACCATGAAGTTGATTGAACGTGTCAGTCCCATAGCAAGCCTCCTTGCTTTACAGCCCTCGAATCTAAGCGCATCCGACGAAGGTACAAGAGAATTTCATGCTGCATTGCGAAAGACGTTGACTCGTTTTGACAGCAACGGCTGTCAAATGCGCCTGTGGTTTGCGCTTTTTGCGGTGCGCAATAATCGAAAAAAAATCGTCCACATCCGGCGTGGCGCATGTGCATAAGCTGATTATGGCTGCAATCGGGCCGCAATTTCGCCCTCAAGCCAATGCGCGGCCTGCAAGGTTTGTTTGTCTCGTCCGAACCGCCCGATGAGTTGGATACCGAGCGGCATGCCCGCGGCATCCTCAAGCCCCGGCACATTGACGCTAGGGTTTCCGGCAAGCGTCCAGACCTTGTTGAAGAGCGCGGTCCCGGTCGGGCCGAGACTGCGCAAGGGCCCGGCGCCCGGCGCTGCCGGCGCCAGCAGCACGTCGATATCGTCGAACAAGCCCGTCGCCGCCTTGCGTGCATGCCGTGCCACGCGCCGCGCTTCGTCATAGGCATGCGGCGGAATCGACCGGCCTTCCTCCAGCGTCTCGCGTAAAATGTCGCTCAACTGCCCGGCATGGAAGGCGAGTTCATGGGCAAGCGAAATCGCCGCCTCGTAGCCCTGGACGACCGCATGCACGTCCCGGCCGCGCCGGATCTGGTCCGGTTCTGGAACCTCGACAACCGTCGCACCCGCCTTCTGGGCGATATCCGCGGCCCGCTTGACGGCTTCGCGCATCTCCGTCGAGGCTTCGCCGTCGATTTCGCTGCGATAGATCCCGATGCGGGGAGGTGCGGTGAGGGGATCGGCGGCAAGGTCGCGCCTGCCGAGCAGCGCCGCGAAAAGCGCCACGTCCTCGACGCTTGCTGCAAAGAAGCCGGTGGTGTCCAGCGTCCAGGCGAATGTCTTCATGCCGCCGGTCGCGCGGGTGGAGGATTATCTGGAGCTGGTCGCCCATATCGAGGCCGCCGCTGGCGGCATGCCGGTGCGGCTGGAGGGCTATACCCCGCCGCGCGACAGCCGCGTCGGCATCCTGCAGGTCACGCCCGACCCCGGCGTGATCGAGGTGAACGTCCAGCCCGCCGCCGATTGGGGGCAGGCGGTGGAGATCACCGGCGGCCTGTACGAGGACGCGCGCGCCTCCCGCCTGGGCGCGGACAAGTTCATGACGGACGGGCGCCATACCGGCACCGGCGGCGGCGCGCATGTCGTGCTCGGCGGCGCCAGCCCCGCGGACTCGCCCTTCCTGCGCCGGCCGGACCTGCTGAAGAGCCTGCTGCTGTACTGGCAGCGGCATCCCTCGCTGTCCTATTTCTTTTCCGGCCTGTTCATCGGCCCGACCAGCCAGGCGCCGCGCGTGGACGAGGCGCGCCACGATGTCCTGTACGAGCTGGACATCGCGCTGGATAGGATTCCTCCGCCGGGCCAGCCGGCCGCGCCATGGGTCGTGGACCGGCTGCTGCGCAATCTGCTGACCGACGTGGCGGGCAACACCCACCGCACCGAGATCTGCATCGACAAGCTGTATTCGCCGGACGGGCCGACGGGCCGGCTGGGCCTGCTGGAATTCCGCGGCTTCGAAATGCCGCCGGACGCACGCATGAATCTGGCGCAGCAACTGCTGATCCGCGCGCTGGTCGCCTGGTTCTGGCGGGTGCCGCAGACCGGGCGTCTGGCGCGCTGGGGCACGGCGCTGCACGACCGCTTCATGCTGCCCTATTTCGTCTGGCAGGATTTCCTGGGCGTGCTCGAAGATCTGCGCGCGGCCGGCTATGAATTCGACGCCAACTGGTACGAGGCCCAGCGGGCGTTCCGCTTCCCGGTTCACGGCACGGTCCAGTACGGCGACGTGTCGCTGGAGCTTCGCCACGCGCTGGAGCCCTGGCATGTGATGGGGGAGGAGGGGGCCGGCGGCTCCACCGTCCGCTTTGTCGATTCGTCGGTGGAGCGGCTCCAGATCCTGGCCCGGGGCTTCAATCCCGACCGCCATGTCGTGGCCTGCAACGGGCGCGCCTTGCCGATGACGCCGACCGGGGTCTCCATGGAGGCGGTGGCGGGGGTCCGTTACAAGGCATGGAAACTGCCCAGCGGCCTGCACGCGACCATCCCGGTCCACGCCCCGCTGACCTTCGACATCATCGACCGCTGGAACAACCGGTCGATCGGGGGCTGCGTCTATCACGTAGCCCATCCCGGCGGCCGGAATTATGATACATTCCCGGTGAACTCGTACGAGGCCGAAGCCCGGCGCAAAGCCCGGTTCGAGCCCCACGGACATACTCCAGGCACAGTCAGACCGCCCAAGCCCGAGATGACCAGCGAGTTTCCCATGACGCTCGACCTGAGGACCCGCCGTGGCGGCTGAAACGACCAGCGCACACAGAGAGCGCCCCGCGCTCGACCCCGGAGCGGCCGCGCGCCTCTCCGGCTGGCTGCGCAGCTATCGCCCCATGCCCGGCATTCCGGACGAGCTGTTCGGCGCCGACCGCCGGCCGCGCGACAACTGGCTGGCCCTGCTGGGCGGCGTGGCGGAGTTCGCGGAGGAGGAGTTCAACACCCGTTTCGCGATGGCCACCCGGCACATCCGCGACACCGGCGTGTCCTATCGCGTCTATGGCGAAGAGCATGAGCGGCTGTGGCCGCTGAACTCCCTGCCGCTGGTGCTGAGCGAGACCGAATGGTCGGAAATCGCCGCCGGCGTGGAGCAGCGCGCCCGCCTGATGGAGGCGCTGCTTCAGGACATCTATGGCGAGGCCAGCCTGCTGGACGAAGGCGCGCTGCCGGCCGCGGCGCTGACCGGCAGTCCGGACTTCCTGCGCTCCATGCGCGGGGTGAAGCCGCGCGGCGGCCGCTATCTGCAGATCTACGCCGCAGACCTCGGCCGGGGGCCGGACGGCCGCTGGTGGGTTCTGGACGACCGGGCGCAGGGACCCTCCGGCGCGGGCTATGCGCTGGAGAACCGGCTGGTGCTCTCGCGCGCCTTCCCGATGCTCTACAACTCGATGAACGTGCAGCGCCTGGCGCCGTTCTTCGACCAGTTGCGCCAGGGGCTGGCGGCGGCGGCCGACCGGGCGGACCCGCGCATCTGCCTGCTGACGCCCGGCCCGTTCAGCGAGACCTATTTCGAACAGGCGCATCTGGCGCGCTATCTGGGCTTCCTGCTGGTCGAGGGCGCCGACCTCGTGGTCAGCGACGCCAAGGCCTATGTGCGCACCATCGCCGGGCTGAAGCGCGCCGACGTCATCCTGCGCCGGGTGGATGCGGACTTCATCGATCCACTGGAGCTGAACAGCCGCTCCCGCCTCGGCACGCCGGGCCTGCTGGAGGCGGTGCGCAGCGGCGGCGTCTCGGTCCTGAACATGCCGGGCTCGGGCGTTCTGGAGTCCAAGGCGCTGCTCGGCTTCCTGCCCAAGCTGTGCCGCCGGCTGCTGGATGAAGAGCTGCGCATGCCGAACACCGCGACCTGGTGGTGCGGCCAGACGGCGGAGCGGGAGCTGGTGGAGCGGCATCTGGATACGGTGGCCATCGCGCCGGCCTTCCAGGGGCTGGGGCCGGACGGCGTCTCCACGCGCCCGCGTCTGATGAGCGACCTGACCGACGAGCAGCGGGGCGCCTTCATGCGGCACTGGGCCGACCGGCCGGGCGATTATGTGGGGCAGGAGGTGGTGCGCCTGTCCACCACGCCGACGCTGCGCGACGGCCAGCTGGCGCCGGCGCCCTTCGTGCTGCGCGTCTATGCGGCGGCGACGCCGGACGGGATCAAGATCATGCCCGGCGGCTTCTGCCGGACCTCGGAGCGGGAGGACGTGCGCGCCATCTCCATGGGCGCTGACGTGCGCACCACGGACGTCTGGGTGATCGGCGACCGGCCGGTGGAGCGGGTGACCCTGCTGGGCGGGCAGGACCAGGTGAAGGTGCGGCGCATCACCGGGCATCTGCCCAGCCGCGCGGCGGACAATCTGTTCTGGCTCGGCCGGTATCTGGAGCGGGCGGAGGCGACGCTGCGGCTGGTCCGCAGCCTGTGCACCAGCCTGATGGATTCCGAGGCGGCGCTGCACGCCTCCGGCGAGACGTTGTCCAAGCTTCAGGAAATCCTGATCGACTGGGGCGCGCTGGACGAAGAGGACCCCGGCGATTCCGCCTCCCAGGCCACCAATCGCGCGCTGCTGCACCGCGATACGTTCGGTTCGGTCATCTCGCTGGTGCGCGCGGCGCGGCGCACCGCCTCCAGCCTGCGCGAACGCCTCTCTGCCGATTTCTGGACGCTGCTGACCAGTCTGGAGAGCCGGCTGGAAAACAGTTCGGACGCCCTGCAGTCGGAGGCCGAGGCCCTACAATGCGTCGAAGCCTCGCTGCAGACGCTGGCGGCGCTGGCCGGCCTGTCGCAGGAGAACATGAACCGCGGCGCGGGCTGGCGCTTCCTCGACATGGGGCGGCGGATCGAGCGCGGCATCAACACCTGCGGCTTCGTCCGGCGCCTGGCCGGCGGGACGGCGACGATCGACGACCTGGACCTGCTGCTGGACCTGGTGGACACCCAGATCACCTATCGCTCCCGCTATCTGGAGGGGCTGGCCCTGACCCCGGTGCGGGACATCGTGATGCTGGATACGCTGAACACGCGGTCGGTCGGGTTTCAGGTGCTGGCGCTGAAATCCCATCTTGAGAGCCTGCCGAATCTGGTCGAAGACGGAATGCCCGAAGCGCCGCTGCGCATCATCACGCCGCTGGCGGCGGAGATCGCGACCGAGGAGGCCGAGGACCTGACCGAGGCGAAGGTGTTCGAGCTGGAAGGCGAGCTGATGAACGTGTCCAGCGCGATCGAGGACCGATACTTCCTGCAGGGCGCGAACGCGGTGCCGACCGTGAAGCTGGCGGGCCTCGCGTGATCTACCGCGTCCGCCACCGCACCACTTACAAATATGAGCGGACCAGCACCTATGCGCGCTGCGTCTTCCGCCTGCAGCCGGAAAATTCGGACCGCCAGACCGTCTCCCAGCACGCGGTGACGACCAGCCCGCGCGCCTCCAGCGCCATCCAGCGCAGCGGGCCGTTCGGGGAGGCGACCCTGACCGTGGTGATCGAGGAGCCGCACAAGACGATGGTGGTCGAGGCGAACTCCATCGTGGAGGTGCACAGCCGGGCCATCGACCCGGGCCGGCCGAGCGATGCCTGGGAGACGATCCGCACCCAGAGCCTGTCGGTGGAGTCGATCGAGCCGACCAGCCCGGCGGCCTTCCTCTATCCGTCCGTGCGCGTGCCCATCGCCGATCCGATCACCGATTACGGGCGGGAGAGCTTTGCCCCGGGCCGCCCCATCGTCGACGCCGCCTCGGAGCTGATGCGCCGCCTGCACGACGATTTCACCTTCGATCCGGAGGCGACCAAGGTCTCCACGCCCGCCGCCGACGCCTTCGGCGCACGGCGCGGGGTGTGCCAGGACTTCGCGCATATCATGATCTCCGCCCTGCGCGGGCTCGGCCTGCCGGCGGCCTATGTCAGCGGCTATCTGCGCACCCGCCCCGTCGACGGGCGGCGCGACCTGACCGGGTCGGACGCCAGCCACGCCTGGGTCAATGTCTGGTGCGGGCGGGAGTGGGGCTGGGTCGGCTTCGACCCGACCAACGCGGTCTATGCGCAGGACGACCATATCGTCCTGGCCATCGGTCGCGACTATTCGGACGTGGCGCCCATTGACGGCATCCTGATGAGCCCGGGCGATCAGGCCATCAAGGTGGAGGTGGACGTGATCCCGTCCCCGGAACTGGCCTCGCAGCGGCCGTCCTACGCCCGCGCCGCGCCGATCTCCGCGGCCAGCTGAAGCGATTCTTCGGGCGCCAAAGTCGGAAAGATTGATCGATGTCATTCGCGCCTGCGAATTTTCATTAATTCCGCGCGAGGCGGGCAACCTTCTCAAATGACCGGCGTTGCACGGGTTCACCAACAGGGGTTCCCAAGATGCGTATTCGCGCTGGCTATAACATAAGTTTCAACTGCCTGACGCCCACGCCGATGGTGCTGATGCTCAACGTGCATCCGGATCGAGAAAAGGATCTCGAGACGCCGGACACGCTGACGACATCGCCCAATGTGCGGACGCGCTTCTATCTCGACTGCTACGGCAATCGCTGCACGCGGCTGTTCGCGCAGCCGGGTCCGATCACGCTGTCCTCGGACTTCATCATCCATGACAGCGGCGAGCATGACCCGGTCGTGCCGGACGCCAAGCTGCAGGACATCGACTTCCTGCCGGACGAGGTGCTCGTCTATCTGCTGTCCAGCCGCTATTGCGAAATCGACCGCATGAGCACGATGGCCTGGCAGCTGTTCGGCCATACCGCGCCGGGCTGGGAGCGGGTTCAGGCGATCGTGGACTATGTCCATGACCGGATCGAATTCGGCTATCACCACGCCCGCCCGACCAAGTCGGCCTTCGACGCGCACGAGGAACAGCGCGGCGTGTGCCGCGACTTCGCGCACCTGGCGATCACGCTGTGCCGCTGCATGAATGTGCCGGCGCGCTATTGCACCGGTTATTTGGGCGATATCGGCGTGCCGCCGTCGTCCTCGCCGATGGATTTCAGCGCCTGGTTCGAGGTCTATCTGGATGGCAAGTGGCATACGTTCGACGCGCGCCACAACAGGCCGCGCATCGGCCGCATCGTCATGGCGCGGGGGCGGGACGCCTCCGACGTCGCCATCACGACCACGTTCGGCACCGCGATTCTGACCCAGTTCGATGTCGTCACCGACGAGATCGAGGAGGAAGCGCAACCCATCGCCGTCAACGGCTGACGCCGGGTTCCAGACGCAAAGAAACGCCGCGGGCTGTGAAGGCCCGCGGCGTTTCTTTTTGACGTTTCCTGCCCGGTCTAGTGGCTGATCATCCAGGGCCGTTTGCCGGGGAAGGATTTCGCCCCGTTCGCGGCCGTGGCGGTGGTCGCCGCGGATTTGTTCGGCTTGCAGCACGAGCAATTGGACCCGTGCCGCTTCGACGCCAGGCCCGGCTCGTGCCGGCTCTTCTCATTAGTGGCGTGCGCGCTGCGCCGGCCGGAATCCATGTTCGCCAGCGCCGGCATGCGCAGGAAGACGCGCCGCGAGTCCGTCCCGCATTGCGGGCATTCGCACGGCTTGTCGCTCATCGCCATGGGCCGCATCGCGGTGAACACGCCGCAATCGGTGCATTCGTAGTCGTAGATCGCCATTTCGGCTCCGTGATGCTGGCGCCGCCCCGGCCAAAGACGGGGCGGCGCTGCGGTCTTGCTTATAGATCGGGCGCCAGCGGCACGTCGATCTTGCCGTCGAGATATTTCGTCGGCCCGTCCGATCCGGGCATAACGTCGAACTCGAACACGTCGGTCGGCAGCCACAGCGTGGCGCACGCGTTCGGGATGTCGACGACGCCGGAGATATGCCCCTGGCAGGGCGCGGTGCCGAGGATGGCGTAGGCCTGCGCCCCCGAGTATCCGAACTTTTTCAGATACTCGATCGCGTTCAGGCACGCCTGACGATAGGCGATGTGCACGTCCAGATAATGCTGGGTGCCGCCCTCGTCGACGGAGATCCCCTCGAAGATCAGATAGTCGTCGTATTTCGGCGTGATCGGGGAGGGCTTGAAGATCGGGTTCTTGATCCCGTACTTCGCCACGCCGCCCTTGATCAGGCTGACCTTCAGATGAAGCCAGCCGGCCATCTCGATGGCGCCGCAGAAGGTGATTTCGCCGTCGCCCTGGCTGAAGTGCAGGTCGCCCATCGAAAGACCGGCGCCGTCCACATAGACCGGGAAATAGATCTTGGAGCCGCGGCTCAGATCCTTGATGTCGCAATTGCCGCCGTGTTCGCGCGGCGGAACGGTGCGGGCGCCCTCGGCGGCGGCCTTGTCTTTCGCCTCGCCGGTCATCTTGCCCATATGCGCCGACTGCGTGTTCGGCAGGGCGGCCAGCGGGGGGGTGCGGTCAGGATCGGTGTCGAACAGCGCCTTTTCGCGCGAATTCCACATGTCCAGCATCTTGCGGTCGGGCAGGCAGCCGATCAGGCCCGGGTGGATCAGGCCGGCATAGTTCACGCCCGGCACGTGGCGCGACTTTGTGAACATGCCGTCGATGTCCCAGATGGATTTCTGGGCCTCGGGGAAATGCTCGGTCAGGAAGCCGCCGCCGTTCTGTTTCGAGAAGAAGCCGTTGAAGCCCCACAGGCTGTCGGGCTTGGCGCCGATGTCCAGGATATCGACGACCAGCAGGTCGCCGGGCTCGGCGCCCTTCACCCCGATCGGGCCGGACAGATAGTGGACCTGCTCCAGCTCCACGTCGCGCACATCGGCCGCGTCGTCGTCGTTCTTGATCTGGCCGCCGGTCCAGTCATAGGTCTCGATCTTGAAATCGTCGCCCGGCTCGACCCAGACCGCGATCGGAATGTCGGGGTGCCAGCGATTGTGAATATTCTCGTTGGTATGGGGCGACTGTTTCAGGTCGACCTCGATAAGCGTCTCGGCCATGGCCACTCCTTCTCTGGCTGGGATGCTGAATCAGACGGACAGGAATCCGGCGACTTTCGCCTCGTCCACATTCGCGCGCGTGTCTTCGTGGACGATCTCGCCGTTCTCGATCACCAGGACGCGGTCGGCGATGGCGAGCGCGAAGCTCAGCACCTGTTCCGACACCACGATCGACAGGCCGCGCTCGTCGCGGATCTGTTTCAGCGTGCGGCCCATTTCCTGGATGATGGACGGCTGGATGCCTTCGGTCGGCTCGTCCAGCAGAAGAACTTTCGGTTCGCTGGCCAGCGCCCGGGCGATGGCCAGCTGCTGCTGCTGCCCGCCGGAGAGGTTGCCGCCGCGGCGGCCCTTCATCTCCAGCAGGACGGGGAACAGCTCATAGATGTCCGAGGGGACTTCGCGCTTCTTGGTCACGGTCAGGCCGGTCTCGATATTCTCCCGCACCGTCATGGTGCCGAAGATCATCCGCCCCTGCGGGACATAGGCGATGCCTTTGGACACGCGCTCATAGGTCTTCAGACCCGTGATGTCGGTCTCGCCGACCTGGATCGTGCCGCTGGTCGCCGGGACGATGCCCATCAGCGACTTCATCAGCGTGGTCTTGCCCATGCCGTTGCGGCCCATGATGGCGACGATCTCGCCCGGCGCGACGTCCAGATTGATGCCGTGCAGAATTTCGCTTTGCCCGTAGGCGGAATGCAGTTGATTGATGTTTAGCATCGGCGTGCCCCTAGTGCCCCAGATAGACTTCGACGACTTTCGGGTCGTTCTTGACCCACTCCATCGAACCCTCGGCGAGAACCTTGCCCTGGTGCATCACCGTCACGCGGTGGGCGATATCCTCCACGAACTTCATGTCGTGCTCGATCACGATCACGGACCGGTCCTGGATGATCCGGTGCAGCAGCTCGGCCGTCTTCTTGCGTTCGGCCACGCTCATGCCGGCGACGGGCTCGTCCAGCATCAGCAGGTCCGGGTCCTGGATCAGCAGCATGCCGATCTCCAGCCACTGCTTTTCGCCGTGGCTCAGATATTCGGCGCGTTCGTTCAGCCGGTTCTGCAGGAACACCATCTCGGCGATCTCCTGCACCCGCTCCTTCACCTGGGCGTCGCGCTGGAAGGCGAGGGCGCCCCAGACCGACCGGCCGCGCGGGAAGGAGATTTCCAGATTCTCGAACACCGTCAGGTCTTCGTAGATGGACGGGTTCTGGAATTTCCGGCCGACCCCGCGGCGCACGATCTGGTGCTCCTTCATCCGGGTCAGCTCGTGATCGCGGAATTTGATGGAGCCTTCGGTCGCCTTGGTGCGCCCGCAGATCAGGTCCAGCACGGTGGTCTTGCCCGCGCCGTTCGGACCGATGATCACGCGGATCTCGTTCTCGTCGACATAGAAGGACAGGTCGTTGACCGCCTTGAACCCGTCGAAGGAGACCGTCAGACCCTCCACGGCCAGAACGAAATCCTTGCGGCCAGAGCTGGTTGTCGCGTCCATATCGCGGTCTCCTCTATTCGCCCGGCGTGGCGGCGGGATCGATGGGCGTGATCGCGTTGCGCCGGCGCGTTGCGCCCAGCACCTGGTCGATCCGCGGCGCGACATAGGCGCTCCACAGTCCGGCCAGCCCGTTGGGGAACAGCATGACCACGCCGATGAACAGCGCGCCCATCGCGAACAGCCACAGTTCAGGGAAGTTTTCGGACAGCGCCGTCTTGGCGAAATTGACCAGCAGCGCCCCGTAGACCGCGCCCAGGATGGAGAGGCGGCCGCCGACGGCGCAGAAGATCACCATCTCGATCGACGGCACGATGCCGACGAAGGAGGGCGACATGAAACCGACCTGCAGGGTGAACATCGCCCCGCCGACCGCGGCCAGCGCCGCGGCGAAGCAGAAGACGAAGATCTTGTAGTTCGACACGTCGTAGCCGGAGAAGCGGACCCGGTCCTCCTTGTCGCGGATGGCGACCAGGATGCGGCCGAGCTTCGTGTCCTGGACGAAGAAGCTGAGGACGATGGAGCCCAGCAGCAGGAAGCAGCACACGAAATAGAGCAGGAATTTCGCGTCGTCGGTCCGGATGTCCCAGCCCTTCAGCGTGCGCAGGTCGGTGATGCCGTTGATGCCGCCGATATAGCCCTGCTGGCCGACGATCAGGATCGTCAGGATGGCCGCGATGGCCTGGGTGATGATGGCGAAGTACACACCGCCGACCCGGCGCTTGAACATCGCCATGCCGATGATGGAGGCGAAGATCACCGGCACCAGGATCACCGCGATCAGGGAGAATCCCAGGCTGTGGAACGGCTCCCAGAACCAGGGCAGTTCGGTGACCTGGTTCCAGTCCATAAAGTCCGGAATGCCGGGCGTGGTCTGGATCGCCGTGTTCTCCGGGCTGGAGGCCTCCAGCTTCAGGAACATGGCCATGCAGTAGCCGCCGAGCCCGAAGAAGATGCCCTGGCCGAGGCTGAGGATGCCGGCCTTGCCCCAGCACAGCACCAGGCCGATCGCCACGAAGGCGTAGGTCAGATATTTGCCGACCAGGTTCAGGCGGAAGGAGTCCAGCGTCAGCGGGAAGACGACCAGCAACAGCGCCGCGAGGATCAGGATCCCGATGACGTCTTTGCGATGAAGGAATGCGATGCGTTCAGGCATTGTCGTGTCTCACCGGCGGACTTTGATCTGGAAGAGGCCCTGCGGGCGCAGCATCAGGATGCCGACGACCGTGAGCAGCGTCAGAACCTTGGCCATCGACCCGGACAGGAAGAACTCCATGGTCGATTGCGCCTGGGCGATGGTGAATGCGGAGGCGACCGTGCCCAGCAGGCTGCCGGCGCCGCCGAACACCACCACAAGGAAGGTGTCGACGATGTAGAGCTGGCCGGCGGTCGGGCCGGTGGACCCGATCATGGTGAAGGCGCTGCCGGCCACGCCGGCGACCCCGCACCCGATCGCGAATGTCATCTGGTCGACCCGGGCGGTGTTGATGCCGACCGCGCCGGCCATCACCCGGTTCTGCATCACCGCGCGGACCTGCTGGCCCCAGCGGGAGCGGAACATCAGAATACCTACCGCAATGGTGATCAGCACGGTCAGGCACATCACGAACAGACCGTTGATGGGGATCTCGATCAAATCCGTGACCCTGTACGCGCCGAGCATCCATTGCGGCAGGTTCACTCCGACTTCTCGAGCGCCGAAGACGGAGCGGTACACTTGCTGCAGGATCAGGCTGAGGCCCCAGGTCGCCAGCAATGTGTCCAGCGGCCGTTTGTAGAGGTGCCTTATCAACGTCCACTCGACCACCGCGCCCAGGGACGCGGAGGCGAAGAACGCCAGGATCATCGCTATGAAGAAGTACACGCCGAACAGGGCCGGCGCGTAATTGCCGATCACCTGCGAGCACAGATAGGTGACATAGGCGCCGAGGATCATGAACTCCCCGTGCGCCATGTTGATCACGCCCATCTGGCCGAAGATGATGGCGAGCCCCAGGGCCATCAGCAGGAACACCGAGAACAGGATGAGTCCCGCAAAGCCCTGGAGGGCGAAGATCGAGCCGAGCTCGGTGGCCGTATAGCCTTCAAACATAGCGATGGTCCTTACCCGTACCTGAAAGGAAGGGGCGCGGCCGGCGACCCGCCCAGGGGTCCCGGCCGCGCGCGCCGGTCAGGGCGTCACTGATAGCCTTCGGGGAAGGGATCCGGCTCCATCAGCTCCGCGGTCTCGTAGATGACGTCGTACTGGCCATCGAGACGGGCCTTGCCGACGCGGGTCTTGGACCAGAGGTGATGGTTCTCGTGGATCCGGACATAGCCTTCCGGCGCCTCGGTGAACTCGATCCCCGGACTGGCCTCCGCGACCTTGTCGATATCGAAACTGCCCGCCTTCTCGACGGTCAGCTTCCACAGCCACGGACCCAGATAGGCGGCCTGCGTCACGTCGCCGATGACGATGTCCTGGCCCCACATCTCCTTGAAGGCCGACACGAAGGCTTCGTTGTTCGGATTGTCGAGGGACTGGAAGTACTTCATGCAGGCATAGGCGCCGGCGATGTTCTCGCCGCCGATGCCCAGGATCTCGTCCTCGGTCACCGAGATGGTGATCAGCGTCTGCTTGGACAGGTCGATGCCCGCCGCCTTCAGCTGCTTGTAGAAGGCGACGTTCGAGCCGCCGACGATGATCGCGTAGATCACGTCCGGCTTGCGCAGCTTCAGCTTGTTGATGACCGAGTTGAACTGGGTGTGCTCGAGCGGGAAATATTCCTCGCCCTGAACCTCCAGGCCCAGCTTCTCGATGTGCTTGCGCGCGATCTTGTTCGACGTGCGCGGCCAGATGTAGTCCGACCCCAGCAGGTAGAAGGTCTTCGGGTTCTTCTCCTTCACGATCCAGTCGATGCCGGCGATGATCTGCTGGGTCGCTTCCTGGCCCGTGTAGATCACGTTCTTGGACTGCTCCAGGCCTTCATAGAAGGTCGGGTAGTAGAGCATGCCGTTGTACTGCTCGAAGACCGGCAGCACGGCCTTGCGGGACGCCGAGGTCCAGCAGCCGAACACCGCGGCGACCTTGTCGTTCACCAGCAGCTTGCGGGACTTTTCCGCGAAGGTCGGCCAGTCGCTGGCGCCGTCTTCCTGGATGTATTCGATCTGGCGGCCCAGAACGCCGCCGGACTTGTTGATCTGGTCGATGGCCAGCTTCTCGGCCTGCACGGAGCCGGTTTCGGAAATCGCCATCGTGCCGGTGACCGAGTGGAGAATGCCCACCGTCACCTTGTCGTCCGTAACGGCTAGGCCGGTGGTGTTGACCTCCGACGTCGCCTGCGCGTGGCCGAAGCCCGGCGCCATGCCGACGGCCGGAACCGCCGCCATGCCGGCGAGCAGCTTGCGCCGGTCCACTGTCCACTTGGTATCGTTCGTCATCCATTCACTCCATCGAGTAGCCGGCGAAAACCTCTATCCCGCCTTCCTATCGCGATGGTCGGTGATGATGCTGCGGTGCAGCAATGCGGGTTTCCACGTATACGCAAAAACCCGTATACCCATGCCGGGACGCCTCATGGATAATGATAAAATTGCTCGAAATTTTAAGGAGATAGTGCGCGGGGCGCGCGCATGACAGGCGCCCATAAATGCAATTGCTGCACCGCACCAGAGTGTGGTGCATTATTGGGGGGACGCCCTCTGACTAAAGCGGGGAAAGCGGGTCTCGGGCGCGCATCGCTGCCGGAGTGAGCGAGATGGTCGCGCAACAGCGCGTTGTCAGGGTCAGACGCGAATACAACCAGTGGGTAGCCGACGAGACCCTCGAGGACTACGCGCTCCGGTTCACCGCCAAAGGTGCGCGTAAATGGACCGCGGCCCGGGTGGCCAACACCGCCATCGGCTCCATCTCCTTCCTCGCGCTGGAAGCCATCGGCGCGACGCTGATGCTCAGCTTCGGCTTCACCAATACGGTCGCCGCGATCGCGGTGGTCAGCGCGCTGATCTTTCTGATGGCCACGCCGATCAGCTATTACGCCGCCAAGTACGGGGTCGACATCGACCTTCTGACGCGCGGCGCGGGGTTCGGCTATATCGGCTCAACGATCACCTCGCTGATCTACGCCAGCTTCACCTTCATCTTTTTCGCGATCGAGGCCGTGATCATGGCCTATGCGCTGAAGATGCTGCTCGGCGTGCCGATCACCGCCGGCTACATCATCAGCGCGCTCGCCATCATCCCGATGGTCACGCACGGCTTCACCTTCATCAACCGGTTCCAGGCCGCGACCCAGCCGCTATGGATCGCGCTGCATCTGCTGCCCTTCATCTTCATCGCGCTGTACGGGCTCGACGACGCGGCGGGGTGGACGCAATACGCCGGCCGCCTCGGCCCGATGGACGGCTCGTTCAACATCCTGCTGTTCGGCGCGGCCTCGACCGTCCTGTTCGCGCTGGTCGCCCAGATCGGGGAGCAGGTGGACATCCTGCGCTTCCTGCCGCGCAAGGGCGCGAAGAATTCCGGCTCCTGGTGGACGGCGCTGCTGGCCGCCGGGCCCGGCTGGATCGTGATTGGCACGGTCAAGCTGATGCTGGGCGCGTTCCTGGCCTATCTCGCGATCAACGCCGGCAAGACGCCGGAACAGGCGGCTGACCCGAACCAGCTCTACCTGGTCGCCTTCGGCTATGTCACCGCCAATCCGGGGCTGGCGGTCGGGCTGACCGGCGTCTTCGTGATTCTGTCCCAGCTGAAGATCAATGTGACGAACTCCTATGCGGGCTCGATCGCCTGGTCGAATTTCTTCTCCCGCCTGACGCACCGCCACCCGGGGCGTGTCGTCTGGCTGGTCTTCAATGTCGCCATCGCGCTGATGCTGATGGAGCTCGGCATCTATCGCGCGCTGGAGCACATCCTCGGCCTCTACGCGCATGTCGCGGTGGCCTGGGTGGGGGCGCTGGTCGCCGACCTGGTGGTCTGCAAGCCGCTCGGCCTCAGCCCGCGGCGGATCGAGTTCAAGCGCGCGCATCTCTACGACATCAACCCGGTCGGGCTGGGCTCGATGCTGCTGGCCAGCATCGGGTCAGTGGTCGCCTATTCGGGGATGCTGGGGGACACGCTGCAGGCGCTGTCCTCCTATCTGGCGCTCGGCATCGCCTTCGTCATGGCGCCGGTGATCGCGCTGGCGACCGGCAGCCGCTTCTACATCGCGCGCGAGGAAAAGCGGGAATGGGCGGGCCAGAGCCAGGTCCGCTGCTGTATCTGCGAGCACCATTTCGAGCCGGAGGACATGTCGTCCTGCCCTGTCTATGACGGGCCGATCTGCTCTCTGTGCTGTACGCTGGACGCGCGCTGCCACGATGTCTGCAAGACGGGCAGCCAGATGAAGGACCAGCTGCTGGCCGGTCTGCGCGCCATTTTCCCCGCACCGCTGGTGGAGCGCCTGAACTCCAGCCTCGGTCATTATCTGGCGCTGATCTCCATCATCGCGGTTCTGCTCGCCGGCGTGCTTAGCCTCATCTATCTGCAGACGGTCATCGAGACCGGCCTGCCGATGGACGAGGTCCGCTCGATGCTGCTGAAGATTTTCTTCGCCTTCCTGCTGATCACCGGCGTCGTCGCCTGGCTGTTCGTCCTCGCGCACGAAAGCCGGCGCGCGGCGCAGGAGGAGGTGACGCGCCAGACCGCGCTGCTGCTGGCCGAGATCGAGGCGCACAAGCGCACCGACCAGCTGCTGCAGCAGGCCAAGGACACGGCGGAGGCGGCGAACCAGGCCAAGAGCCGCTATGTCACCGGAATCAGCCACGAGCTGCGCACGCCGCTGAACGCGATCTTCGGCTACGCCCAGCTTCTGGAGCGGGACCAGACCATCCCGAACCACCGGCGCGACGCGATTCGAATCATGCGCCGCTCCGCCCAGCATCTGGGCGGCCTGATCGAAGGCCTGCTCGATATTTCGAAGATCGAGGCCGGGCGGCTCCAGCTCAATCGCGAAGAGGTGCGGATCAAGGAATTCCTGGCCCAGCTGGTCGACATGTTCCGAATGCAGGCCGATGCACGCGGGATCGAGTTCCGCTCCCACATTTCCGATTCGCTGCCGGAGGTCGTGAACACCGACGAGAAGCGTCTGCGCCAGATCTGCATCAACCTGCTGTCCAATGCGATCAAGTTCACGGACCAGGGCTATGTCTCCTTCGGCGTGGCCTATCGCAACCAGATCGCGGAGTTCGAGATCGTGGACAGCGGCGTCGGCATACCGGCCGAGGATATCGAGCGCGTCTTCGAACCCTTCGCGCGGGGGCAGGCGACGGCCGTCGCCGCCACGCCGGGCACGGGGCTCGGCCTCACCATCACCAGCCTGCTGACCGACATCATGGGCGGCGAGCTGACCCTGACCAGCACGCCCGGCGTCGGCACGCGCGTGCGCGTACGCCTGATGCTGTCCGCGGTGCACAGCCCGGGCTCCGAACGCGCTGCCACCGAACAGATCGCCGGCTATCGCGGCCCGCGCCGCACCGTGCTGGTCGCCGACGACGACCCGTCGCATCTGGCGCTGGTGGAGGACATTCTGCGCCCGCTCGGCTTCGACGTGCACACCGCGGCCGACGGCCTGACCTGTCTGGACATGGCGGCGGAGCTGTCGCCCGACCTCGCGCTGCTGGACATTTCGATGCCGGGCATGACCGGCTGGGACGTCGCCTCGCGCCTGCGCAAGATGGAGCGCCCTCCGCGCATCGTCATCATCACCGCGGACGCCGCCGACATCCGCCGCCCGAGCACGCCGGGCGACCAGCATGACGGCATGCTAGCCAAGCCCGTGGAAATCGCCGCGCTTCTGGACCGCATCGGCGCGGTTCTCGATCTGGAGTGGGAATATGAATCTACCGACCCAGGCGTCCGCCGCGCCGGCCGCACGCCGCGCGCCGCATCCGAACTGGAAACCCTCGATGGCCATGACCGCTGAAGCCCAGACCGCCGGTTCGGTGCTCGTCGTCGACGACTCGCCGGAAACGCTGCGCTTCCTGACCGACGCGCTGGAGGAGGCGGGCTTCACCGTCTTCGTCGCCAGCTCCGGCGCCGAGGCGCTGGAGGTCACCGCCGACAAGCGCCCCGAAGTCATCCTGATGGACGCGGTGATGCCGGGCATGGACGGCTTCGTCACCACGCGCCGGATCAAGGCCGATCCGCGCCTGGCGCATTTGCCGGTGATCTTCATGACCGGCCTCAGCGACACCGAACATGTCGTGACGGGGCTGGAGGCCGGGGGCGTCGATTACCTGACCAAGCCGATCGTCGCCGACGAGCTGGTCGCCCGGATCAAGGTGCACGCCGCCAACGCGCGCAAGGCGCGCAGCATCAGCCTGGCGCTGGACGCCGCGGGCCGCGCGCTGGTGGGCGTAAATTCGGACGGCGAATTGCTCTGGACGACGCCCCAGGCGGAGGAGCTGGTCCGCGCGCCGGGTTCGGTCGCGCCGGACGTGCTGCCGGATGTGGCGGGCTGGCTGACCGGCGGCAACGCCATGCCGCTGACCATCACCGCGCCGACCGGGCTGAAGGTGCAGCTGACCTTCAACGCGCAGCTGGGGCCGGACGAATATCTGCTGTCCATCGCCGACGCCTCCGCCGACGCCAGCGCCGTGTTCCGCTCCCGCCTGTCCCTGACGGGGCGGGAGGCGGAGGTGCTGCTGTGGCTGACGCGCGGGAAGTCCAACAAGGATATCGGGGAGATCCTGGGCCTCAGCACGCGCACCGTCGACAAGCATCTGGAGCAGGTCTACTCCAAGCTCGGCGTGGAGAACCGCATCTCCGCGGCGATGATCGCCCTGCGCTATCTCGACCGGAACTGAACGCGCGCCCGCTATCCGATATCCAGAGCGAGCTCCCGTCGCCCGGGCGCCGTTTCCGCGCGGGCTTTCAGCAGCGTCATCGGTTCGTAGTCGCGCTCGGTGATCGTGCTGAGGCCGACATATTCCGCCTCGATCGCCTCTTCCGTGACCGACAACAGGACGAAGCCGCGATTGCGCACATTGGCCCAGGCGATGTCGGGATTGTGCTCGGCCATGCCCGTCGCGGCGGTCGCGAAAATCTGCGGGTCCGATCCAAAATTCTCGTAGCCGCCGGGGGAGGTGATTCCGGCGGTGGCGAATTCCACGCCGACCATCTGCCCGCTCTCCGGATGATGCAGATTGTTCGCCCAGAACATGTGGCTGTCGCCGGACAGCACGGCGAGCCGCGCATCCGCCGCCAGCGCCTGTTCGTACAGACGGGTGCGCGCGGCGGGATAGCCATCCCAGGAATCCAGATTGACCGGCAGGCCCAGTTTCGACCGTTCCAGCCAGCGCGCGGAATAGCCGCCGGCCGCCATCGCGGCGTCCACCACATCGCGCGGAAAACGGGTCGTGAAGTCCGGCGTGCGCATGCGGCCCATGACGGTCTGGTTGCCCAGGATCTGCCAGGCCATGCCGCGCGCGCGCGATTGCATCAGCGCCTCGCCCAGCCAGGCTTCCTGCGCCGGCCCCATCATGGTGCGCGAGGGATCGCCCAGCGTTTCCTCCTCGAACCGCTGCGGGTCGGCGAGGGCGGTTTCGTCCAGCGACAGTTGGCGGCTGCGCCCGGTCAGGCGCGTTTCGATCACGATCAGCGAGGCGATATCGCCGAAATCATAGACGCGGCGCAGCCGTTCGGCCGCCGCGCCGGGCGCGGGATCGCGCATGGGCAGCCATTCGAAATAGGCGCGCAGCGCCGCGTCGCGCCTGGCCAGCCATGCGCCTTCGGCATCCTCCTGGTGATTGTCCGCGCCGCCGGTCCAGCTGTTATTGGCCGTCTCGTGATCGTCCCAGATGGTGATGAAGGGCGCATGGGCGTGCGCGGCCTGCAGGTCCGGGTCGGCGCGGTACTGGGCGAAGCGGCGGCGGTAATCGTCCAGCGTGACGATTTCGTGCGGCGGGTCGGGGATGCGGCCGATCCGCTTTCCGGTTTCGCCGTCATATCCGTCCGGCCCGTACTCATAGATGTAGTCGCCGACATGGATGACGGCGTCGAGATCCGCGACGCCGGCGATCTCGCGATAGCCGTTATAGAAACCAGAGGGGTAGTTGGCGCATGAGGCAAGCGCGAGCCGGATCGACTGTGCGCCCGCAACGGGCAAAGTGCGCGTGCGGCCCGTGGGCGACTGCGCCGCGCCGGCCTGGAAGCGGTAAAAATAGGTCGCGCCGGGCTGCAGGCCCTGCACGTCGATCTTCACCGTGAAGTCGCGCTCCGCCGTCGTCGTCGCCTGTCCGCGCCGCAGGATGTTTCCGAAATCCGGATCCTCCGCGATCTCGAACGCGACGGTCGCCGCGCGCGCCGGCGCGTCGGGAAGGGCGCGCGTCCAGATCACGCCCGAGGTCTGTGTCGGGTCGCCGCTCGCCACGCCGGAGGTGAAACGCGCCGGCGTTGTCGCCTGTGCGGCCGGCGCCGAAGCGCATCCGCCCAGCAGCGTGAAGCCCGCGGCGTACAGAGTCTCCCGCCGGCTAACGCCCGAACGGACAACGGTTTTTTGGTCTTCGGAAGTCATGGAGATAGCGCCCTCGGCAAGGAATCCGGGTAAAAGGAAACGGCGCGAATCGCGCCGTGGCGGCGGCGGGAAGAGACAGCCCCGTGCAGACAGGCGCGTTTGCCTGGGCCTGGGGACTCTCCTAAAGTCGATGAAACGATCTCGAAAAACGAGACGGTTGCCGTTCCAGGGGGGAACGCATGCAGGGTAAGAAACCTTCCGGCAGGGGGAGTGTAGCGGTGCTCGAACCGCAGCCTTTCAGCGCGTTCCGCCAAGTCGAGGACTGGTCGCCGGACCTTCAAAAGTCCAAGGCGTACGAGCACATCCTGCTGGACATCATTCTGGGCAGCCTGCCGCCGAGCGCGCGGCTGGACGAGCACGGCTTGGCCAAGCGCTACGATGTCGGCGTCGCCGGCGTGCGCGACGCGCTGGGGCGCCTGTCGCTGGAGGGGCTGGTTCAGCGCCGCGCGCGCTCCGGCACCACGGTCACCCCGCTGGACCTTCAGGAAGTCGAGCAGGCGTTCGAGGTTCGCTATCTTCTGGAGCCGCACGGCGCGGCGCTGGCCGCCCGTCACGCCACGGCGTCGGAGATCGAGGCCATCGCGAATGCGTTCGAAGGCGCGGAGGCCTACGCCAAGCAGCGCGACTTCCGCACGCTGGTGGCAATGGACCAGAACTTCCACCGCGCGGTGGCGGTCGCCAGTCACAATCTGACCCTGGCGCGGGTGGTCATCTCGCTGCACCACAAGGCGGCGCGGTACTGGTACCACTCCATGACGACGCGGCCGGAACAGGACCGGCTTCATGACATCGCCGATCACCGCGCCGTCGCCGTGGCGATCGAATCGCGCGACACCGCGCGGGCCGAAGAGGCGATGCGCAAGGTGCTGGGCGATTTCCCGGACAGCGTTCGGGACAATGTCGCGCGGACCCGCGCCAAGGTCGCCAACAGCTGAATTCTCCTCGCGCGTGCACATCGGTTCTCAAGATCGCATCCTGCGCGCATTTGAGACATGTTAGTTGACATGTGAGGTATGCGGCAATGACGGGTCGGCGACCGCCGCCCTGCCATTTCGCCGCATGCGATCCTCCGCCGCTTTTCCGGAAAATGCATTCAAGCGCTTGAAACTGCGCTGAAAAATCGCTTCGCTTGTCAGGAGTGAGCCGGACGCCGCCCTCGGGGCCGGGCGTCCAGAGCCGTCACATAATAGAAATGTCACCTAACATGTTACGCTTGACGCCCGAGGGCTGAGCGCTTTTCATCGCAACAAATAGGGAGGGCCAGTTTCGCACTAGAAGGGGGTCTTGATGACGCTGCGAACATTTCTGGCCATAGGCACAAGCATGGCCACACTTGCGACGGCTTCGGGCGCGTTTGCCCAAACGGTCGATGACGTTGTCGTAGTCACCGCCGACCGTGTCGGCCTGATGGAGAAAACGCCGAGCGACACCGTGTTCGGCCTCGGCAAATCGCTGATGGAGACGCCGCGTTCGGCGACCCTCGTCAACGATCTGACGCTGGAGCGCTATGGCATTGAAGAGGTCGACGACCTGATCGCCATTTCGCCGGGCACGTTCACGGCGAGCTTCTATGGGGTCAAAGGCGCGGTGAACGTCCGCGGCACGCTGGCGGAGACCTATTTCCGCGGCTTCAAGCGCCTCGAAAACCGCGGCACCTATCCGACGCCGCTCGGCGCCACGTCCCAGGTCGACATTGTCCGCGGTCCGCCCACGCCGGTCTATGGCCCGGGCAAGGTCGGCGGCCTGATCAATGTCGTCCCGAAAACCGCCCGCGCGTCGGGTCCGAATTTCGTGGACGCCCTGACCGGCCAGGTCGAGGTCACCACCGGTTCCTACGACAAGTTCAACACCGCCGGTCAGATCGCCATTCCGGTGGCGTTCGGCGGAATGGATCGCGGCGGCGTGTTCGCCTATGCGGAATACGAGGACTCCGGCTCCTATTATCGGGGGATCGAGCCGAAACACTTCCTGGGCCAGCTGTCGGCGGATTTCGATCTGACGCCGTCGGTCACGCTGTCCTTCGGCGGCATGTATTACGACGCCGAGGGCTATGTTCAGAGCCCGGGCTGGAACCGCCTGAGCCAGGCGCTGGTCGACGACCAGGTCTATGTCACCGGCCGCGACACCACCGTGGTGGACGTGGACGGCAACGGGCGGCTGACGCCGAACGAAACCGGCGGCTCGTTCGTCACCGGCTATTTCGGCTTCCCGCCCACGGTCGCGCCCCGCTACACGCTGGACACCGGCGTCGGCACGGCCACGTTGGACCCGCGCACGGTGTTCATCAGCGATCGGGACTTCTCCGACACGCGGACGAACACGCTGTACGGCGAACTGACCAAGTCGTTCGGCGACGCGTCGGTCAGCTTCGAGCTGTTCTACGACGACCTGAAGAACCAGCGCTTCGTCAGCTACGGCTTCCCGGCGGACTATGACGCCGACGCCATCGAGGCGCGGCTGCACTACGACGTCATGTACAGCAGCGACTGGTTCGAGTCGGTCAGCACGGTCGGCATTTCGCACCGGACGCAGCACGCCGACCGGATGGAAAGCTACAATTCCGGCTATATCGTTCTGGACCGCCGCGACCTGACGGTCGGGGCCACCCCGAACGACACGTTCGACGATCCGTTCAGCGAAGAGCCGGGCGGCATCGGCTATGGCTGGGACATCGCGGTCGACAGCATGTGGGAAGACACCGGCCTGTTCGGCGTCTTCGATCTGGGCTTCGGAGAATACGTCAACCTGCTGCTGGCCGGCCGGTACGACTTCTACCAGGCCAAGGCCGTCGACACCGGCGCGGTGTGCTTCTGCGCGACCGGCATCCCGTTCGAGGCCGACGACGACGAGTTCAGCTATTCGGCGAGCCTCAGCATCGACACGACGTTCGGGCTGTTCCCCTACGTCACCTACGCGGAGACCGCGGCCCTGGAGCTGGGCCAGGCGGGCGATCTGACGCCCGGCCTGATTTCCGGCGACCAGTGGATCTCGGACTCCGAGCTTCAGGAAGTCGGGGTGAAGTTCGACCTGCTGGAAGGCACTCTGATCGGCAGCCTTGCCGGCTACGAACAGAGCCGGACCCGTCTGTCGATCATGAACAATGTCGTCGCCACCACGGCGCGCGGCATCGAGCTGGAGGCCCGGTATCTGGCCACCGACCGGCTCAGCTTCACCTTCGCGGGCAACACCCAGGAGACGATCGTCGAAGGGCCGGATGCGGGCTTCACCTACATCCCCGCCCGGGCCACCGGCCTGCCGGTCGAGAACGCGTATGGCGGCAGCTTCGCCGTCTACAATTTCTCGACCTCCCCGGTCGGCCATCCCGGCGACTATGAGCTGAAGAGCATCCCGCAGACGGTGCTCAGCCTGTACGGAAACTATGTCACCGACGAGTTCGACTGGGGCCAGCTCGGCTTCACGGCCGGCGTGGTCAGCGTTTCCGAAACCTCCGGGCGGCTGGCCGATCCGGTCGTCTATCCGTCCTATGAGCTGCTGAACATCGCGGCTTACTACGCCAAGGACGGCTGGGAGATCGCAGCCAATGTCGATAACGTTTTCGACAAGCTCTACTTCCAGCCCGTGGCCGACGTGTACGCGGACATGGCGGTTCTTCCCGGCAAAGGCCGGGAGTTCCGGGTGACCTTGAAGAAGGCCTTCTAGGTCGGCGCGGCGGGGCCGGCGGCTGGGAACGCCGGCCCCCCATCGCGTGTGAGTGCAACACCAAAGTTTGCGAGGCGGAACGTGAGTTCGAAGGTTTCACCCGGCCCGGAGTTTCAAGACTGGCTTGCGCCGGAGCGCACCGCGGTCGTCGTCGTCGACATGCAGGTCGATTTCGCCGCCCCGGACGGGGCGCTGGGCAAGGCGGGTCTGGACATGTCTGTCGCCGCGCCGGCGCTGGAGGCGGCCGAGGGCCTGGTCTCCGCCGCCCGCATGTCGGGCGTGCCGGTCATCTTTGTCGGCCTGGCGACCGATCCGGAAACGGACTCGCCGGTCTGGGGCGAATGGCGCCGGCGGAACGGGCAGGGCGGCGACGGCGCCCTCTGCCGCGCCGGAACGCGCGGCGCGCAGTTTTTCGGGCCGAAGCCGCAGCCGGGCGAAACCATCGTCTGGAAGATGCGCTATAGCGGCTTCTTCGGCACGGGGCTGGACGCCATCCTGCGTGCGCGGGGCGTGGACACGCTGGTGGTCTGCGGCCTGACCACTGAATGCTGCGTCGACTGCACGGTGCGCGACGCCTTCCATCTGGATTATTTCGTCTATGTGCCGGCCGATTGCTGCGCCGCGTACGACGACGGCATGCATGCCGGCGCGCTGGCCAGCCTTGAGCTGAACTGCGCGACCATCACCGAAAGCTGCGCCGTCATGGCGGCCTGGAATCCGCGGGCGGCGCAACAGGCATGAGCGACACATTCGATAACCTGCCCGCCGCCCCCTCCGGGGTGTCGGAGGCGGACCGCGCCGCGCTTCTGGCCGCGATCGACCGGGAGGAGCTGACGCGCCTGGCGCTGGACCTCGGCAATATCCCGAGCCCGGCGATGGGCGAGGCCGCGGCCGCCGGCTTCGTCTATGACTGGCTCGACCGCGAGGGCTTCCGGCCGCGCAAGGTCGGGGCCACGCCCGAACGCCCGAACGTCATCGCCACCTATGGCGGCGGCGGCGACGGCAAGAGCCTTCTGTTTACCGCGCACCTGGACACCGAGAGCCCGACCTGGGACCCGGACCAGGACGCATACAAGTTCCGCCCCGAGACTCTGGCCAATCCGGAATGGAATTCCTGTTGGCTGGAGGACGGCGTCCTATACGGCTATCCGATAGCGAACGATCGTGGGCCGATGGCCTGTTTCCTGATGGCAGGCAAGGCGCTGAAGTCGTGTGGCTTCAATCTCTCGGGGCGGCTCTATTTGACGGCTTCGCCGGGGGAGATCGGCCCCGAGCCGATCGAGGAGGCCAGGGGCATTGCCTATATGGGCAAGGAGATCGGCGCCCATTACGTCTTCTATCACGGCGGCGTCGCGCCCGATTACGCCATCGCGGCGGAGGGCTGCGATTTCGGCCTGACCTGGGTCGCGTGCGGCTATGCCGTGTTCCGCATCCGCCTGCATGGCGAGGCGGTGTTCACCCCGCTGCTGCAGCACAGCGACACGATCGCCGAGCACCCGAACCCGATCTACCGGTTCGGCGCGGCGATGCAGCCGATCCTGGACTGGAGCCGCAAGTTCGAGGCGGAGAACCGCTACGAATCCGAAGGCGGCGTCGCCCAGCCGAAGGCGCAGATCTCCTCCATCCGCGGCGGCGTGCCTTACGCCTTCGGCGCGGGCACGGAAATCTGCTCGCTGTATCTGGAGGTCGGCCTGACCCCGGTGATGGAGATCGCCGCGGTCCAGCGCGACCTGGAGCAATTCCTGCGCGCGGCGGATATCGGCGAGTTCGAGATCGAGCCCGTCGTCGTGCGCCATGGCTTCGAGGCCGACGCCGAACGGGTCGGCCCGCTGGTCAGCGCGGTGGACGCAGCGACCCAGCTGACGCTGGGCGCGCCGCTGCAACGCGCCGCGCCGATCTATTCCAGCATGTGGCGCGACCACAACGTCTTCAACATGAACCGCATTCCGGCGGTCACCACCGGCTTCAAGCGCTGGCGCCCGACGCCGGACGATCTGGTGAACAGCGCGCTGATCTATGCGCTTACCGCTCTGTCGGTTTGCGGCAAACTGGAACGCGCCGAAGAGGCCCGGCGCGCCAACCCCGTCTATGGAGACAATCCTTTTGGCTGACCCGGCGCAGACGATCGATACGGTGGACCGCCAGCTGTGGCGCGAGGCGATGGGCGGGTTTCCGACCGGCGTCACCATCGTGACGACGCATGACGACAGCGGCGCGCCGGCCGGCACGGCGGTCAACGCCTTTTGCGCCGTGTCCATGGATCCGCCGCTGCTGCTGATCTGCCTGGACAAGCAGAGCCGGACGCTGGCCGCGCTGCGCGCCGCAAACACCTTCTGCGTGAACATCCTGTCGGACCGGCATCAGCAGATCGTGCGCGCCTTCGCCTCAAAGTCGGAGACCGACCGCTTCCGCGGCGTGGCGCACGCCGCCACCGAGGCGGGCGATCCCATCCTGGACAACGCGGTGGCCTGGTTCGACTGCACGGTCGAGGAAATCCATGACGGGGGCGATCATGAGATCGTGGTCGGCCGCGTCGTGGAGCTGGGCGCGGACAAGGACGCCGCGCCGCTGGCCTATCACCGCGGCCGCGTCTGGCCACTTTATCCGGATGCCTCCGGAGACGCGACGTCGTGAGCGAAACGCCGCCCGTCCAGCGCGCAGGGTTCAGCGCGCTCGGCTCCGTATTCGCGGATTCCCGCTACCGCGCGCTGTTTGCGGCGACGACCGGCACGATGGCCAGCCAGTGGATGCAGCGCATCGCGCTCGGCTGGCTGGTCTGGGAGCTGACGCATAGCGGATTGTGGCTGGGCGCGCTCGCCATCGCGGAGCTGGCCCCCGGCCTGATCCTGGGCCCGGCCGGCGGCGTGCTGGCCGACCGGTTCGACCGGCGGCGGATCGTCCTGTTCTGTCAGGCCGTCATCGGAATCCAGTCGCTCGTAACTGGCGTCGTCATCCTTTCGGGGATGGCGTCGCCCTTTTTATTCGTCGCCCTGGCCGCGGTCAGCGGCTCGGCCGCCGCGATGCAGGAGGCCGCGCGCTCCCTGCTGGTGCGGGACGTCACGCCGCCGGACTGCCTGCCGACCGGTATGTCGCTGGTCGCGATTTCGGTGAACGTGACCCGGTTCCTGGGCCCGGCGCTGGCCGGCCCGATCATGGCCTGGTCCGGTCCCGCGGTGATCTTCTGGATCAACGCGGCGGTCGCGCTGGCGCTGATCGGGGTGCTGATGTCGCTGCACCAGATCCGCCAGAAGGCGAAGTCCGGAAAGGCCGCATTCACGACCGAGCTGTGGGAGGGGTTCGTCGCGGCCTCCACCCACGCCGTGGTCACCCCGGTGCTGATCGTGTTCGCCGCGACCGCCCTGGTGATCCGCCCGCTCTATGAATTGATGCCGGCCTTCGCGGACCGGCTCTTCGACGGCGGGGTGCAGGATTATTCCTATCTGATCATGGCGGTGGGCCTGGGCGCGATCGGCGGCGCCATCGTGGTCACGCTCAACGCCCCGTCGCGTCCGGCGCGCATGTTCATGGGGTCGTCCCTGGCGGCCTGCGGCGCGCTGCTGGCCTTCGCGTTGTCGCCCACGCTTCACGCCGCGCTCGCCGCGGCGGCGGTGCTCGGCTTCTTCATGTGCATGAGCGCGGCGGCGTCCCAGCTCGTCGTCATCATGGACGCCGAGGACGCGACCAGCGGCCGGGTGCTGAGCGTCTGGGGCGCGCTGATGCGCGGCTTCCCGGCGCTGGGCGCGCTCGGCGTCGGCGTCGTTCTGGACACGCTCGGCTATCGCTGGCCGCTCGTCATCTGCGCGGTGCTGTGCGCCGTGTTCATCGGCCTGGTGCTGATCGACGGACGCCGCCGCAAAGCCGGCGACGTCACCCACGCAAACCTACCGGCGGAATAGACCCATGACAGACACGGCTTTGAACGACGCGGCGATCGACCAGCTCTTCCGCGAGGCGCGGACCTATAATGTCTGGCGGCCGGAGACCCTTTCGGTGGCCGAGATGCGGGAGCTGTACGCCCTCGCCAAACTCGGCCCGACCTCCGGCAATTGTTCGCCGGCGCGCTTTGTCTTCGTCCATTCGGGGGAGGGGAAGAAGCGCCTGTCGCCGCACCTGTCGCGCGGCAATCACGACAAGACGATGGCCGCGCCGGTTTGCGTGATCGTCGCCTATGACCTGGATTTCGCCGACCGTCTGGCGGAGCTGTTTCCGCACAATCCGGGCGCGGCGTCCTGGTACGCCGACCCGGTGGTCCAGCACGACACGGCGCTGCGCAATTCCAGCCTTCAGGGCGCGTACCTCATCATGGCCGCGCGCGCGCTCGGCTATGATTGCGGACCGATGAGCGGCTTCAACAATGACGGCGTGGACGCCGAGTTCTTCGCCGGCACGCGGGTGAAGTCGAACTTCCTGATCAATATCGGCAGGGGCGATTCGTCCTCGCTCGGCCCGCGCCTTCCCCGCCTGTCCTTTGAGGACGCCGCCAGCTTCGCCTGAGGCGGGCGCTGCGCCCATTGTGCGGCGCAGCTATGCAATGTTGCAGCGCATCCATGCGCTGGGCGCTGCGAGTTTCACATTAAAAATCCTTTTCCTGCCTTGCATTCCGTCGACATTTTAGCTGACATGTCAGTGACGGTCTGGCGACGGTTCGAAAGGCGGTTATTGCGCCTGCGAACGGTCGCCCGACGCTGAAGCGGGGAGAGACGGGAATGCTGGAGGCGCTACCGTGGCGGTCGGGGCGGGAGATCGTGATCCCGTGGAAGGCCGGCAACCAGCTGATATCGGTCAGCGTCCTCGAATTGCTGATCGGCGCGGCGACCTTCTCTTCGCTCGGCGTCGTCCTTCCCCACATGGTCGAGGATCTGGGCTGGAACTGGTCGCAGGCCGGCATCGGCTTCACCATTCTGGGCGCGGCCTGCGGCGGCTCGGCGCTGCTGCCTCCCAAACTGATCCGCCGCTTCGGGGTTCGCGCGACGCTTCTGCTCGGCGCGATCTTCATGGCGGTGGGGCTGTTCCTGCTGCACAACGTCAACAGCCTGCTGGAATATTTCGTCGGCGCGGCGATCTGCGGCGTCTCGTTCCAGATGATGGGCGCGATTCCCGCGACCTTCATCATCGCGCGCCTGTTCAAGCGGCGATCCACCGCGCTCGGCGTCTACAGCACGATCGGCGGATTCGGGAACGTGCTCGGCCCGTGGATGGTGCTGGCCGTGCTCGCTCTGCCGGAACAGTCCTGGCGCGAATACTGGATGTACCAGGCCATCCTGCTGCTGACCTACGGCATCCTGTGCGCGGCGGTGATCGGCATGGACAATCGCTTCGCCCGGCCCGCGAAGGAGGAGCTGGAGCAGCCCCATCCGCCGGAGCCGGACACCGAGGTCGCCGCCTATGAGGACGCCAGCCTGAAGGTCTTCCGCACGCGGCGGAACTGGACGCCGCAGGAGGCGATGTCGACCATCCAGTTCTACGTCCTGCTGGCGGCCTATTTCTCGAACATCATCTGTCTGGTGACGATCACCAGCCTGTCGGTCGGCCATCTGGTCGAGCGCGGCGTGTCCACCACCATGGCCGGCGCGATGCTGAGCCTGGAGGCGTTCATCGCCGTGATCTTCCGCGCGCTGTCCGGCGTGCTGGGGGACCATGTGGAGCCGCGCTTCCTTCTGGCCGGCGCGCTCGCCGCGACGTCCATCGGCTGCTTCGTGCTGGCGGTGTCGCAGAGCCAGCCCTGGCTGCTCTTCTATGCGCTCGGCACCGGCATCGGCTTCGGCACGGTCCAGCTCGCCTGCACCGTGCTCATGCTCAACTATTTCGGCCAGCGCTATAATCTGGAGCTGTTCTCCACGATGTGCCTGGTCGGCGCCGCGTCGGCCCTGGGGCCGGCGATCGGCGGCATCCTGCGCGACCTGACCGGCAGCTTCATCATCGTCTTCCTCCTGCTGTCCGGCATCGCCGCCGCGGTCTGCGTGATGTCCGCGCTGATGCGGCCGCCGATCTATGCCTCCAGCCGCACCTCCGTCGGCGCGGTTGCTGCCAAAATCCGTTTGTCTCTGCGTAGAGGGTGAATTCCATGGACGAGAAAATGTTTGGCGTCTTCCTGCCGATCGCCAATGGCGGGTGGATCATTTCCAAGAATGCTCCGAACCTGGACGGCCTCTATCAGACTAACCGCGACGCAGCGCTGATCGCCGACAAGATCGGGCTCGACTTCATCATGTCGATGGCCAAGTGGCGCGGCTTTGGCGGCGAGACCGACCATTGGCGCACCTCGATGGAGTCCATGACCATGATGGCCGGCCTGGCCGAGGTCACCGAGAAGGTGAAGGTCTGGGCCACCATGCACGCGCTGCTGCACAACCCGGCGGTCGTGGCGAAGATGGTCACGACGCTGGATCACATCAGCAAGGGCCGGGCGGGCCTGAACATCGTGGCCGGCGCATACCGCGAGGAATTCTCCCAGATGGGCGCCTGGAACGATGAGGAGACCCACGAGGACCGCTATCAGCGGACCGAGGAGTGGATCACCATCATCAAACGTCTCTGGTCCGAAGAGTCGGTCGATTTCGACGGCCGCTTCTTCAAGATGGAGGACTGCCAGTCCGATCCGAAGCCGCTGTCGCGGCCGCGACCGGACCTGATCGCCGCCGGCCAGTCCGACCGCGGCTTCCGCTTCTCCACCAAGCACGCCGACGCCTGCTTCATCGGCGGGCGCACCGACGACGAGCGCCGCACCCATAGCCGCCGCGCGCGCGAGATCGCCGCGGAGAACGGCAACGAGGTGAAGGTCTGCGCCATGTGCACGGTCGTCCACGACGAAACCGACGCCAAGGCCGATGCGCTGCTGCAGCGCTTCGAGGACGGCAAGGATATGGGCGCGATCATGTCCCAGATGAAAAGCTGGGGCATGGAGCCCGAAAAGATCGCCGCCAACGCCGGCAAGATGAGCGCCAGCCAGAACCACACGGTCGCCGGCTCGCCGGAAACCTGCCGTGAGAAGATCGAGCATTATCTCGACTACTGCGAGCTGGACGGCGTGATGCTGATCTTCCCCGACTATGTGAAGGGGCTGGAGATGTTCGGCGCCGAAATCCTGCCCTCGCTTCGGTCACGCTACAGTCCCCCCCAGGCAAAGAGCGCCTGAGGCGAGGGCGGGACCATGGCTGACGGAGGCGCCGCCGCCGGAATGGCGGACATGGTGGACCCGGCCGACCGGGAGGCCATCGCGGCCGCGATCGACCGCGAGGAGCTGACCCGGCTCGTTCTGGAGCTGAGCAATATCTACAGCCCCTCGACCGGGGAGGCGGAGGCCGCGGCCTACGTCCGCGACTGGATGGCGCGCGAGGGGTTCAACCCGCGCACCGTCGGCGCCACGCCAGAACGGCCCAATGTGATCGGCGAATATGGCGGGTCCGGTCCCGGGCCGAACCTGCTGTTCACCGCGCACCTGGACACCGAAAGCCCGTTCGACGACCCGCTGCTGGACGCCAAGACCAAGCGCCCGGCCAGCGTCACCAATCGCGAATGGCGCGAATGCTGGCTGGAGGACGGGAAATTCTACGGCTATGCGGTCGCCAACGACCGCGGCCCGATGAGCTGTTTCCTGATGGCGGCCAAGGCCCTGAAACGCGCGGGCTACGGCCTGTCGGGGCGGATGTACCTCACCGCCTGTCCCGGCGAGTGCGGGCCGGAGCCGGTCGAGGACCGCTGCGGCGTCGCCTATATGGGCAAGGAAATCGGCGCCCAGTACATGTTCCACCATGGCGGCGTCGCGGCGGATTACGCCATCGCCGCCGAGGGCACGGATTTCGACTATACCTGGATGGGCACGGGCGGGGCGCTGTTCCGCATCCGCATCTATGGCCAGTCGATCTTCCGCCCGCTGCTGAACGCGCCGGAGGCCGCGACCGACCATCCCAGCCCGATCTACAAGCTCGGGCCCGTGATCGACGCGCTGCACGCCTGGAGCCGCAAGTTCGAGGCGGAGAGCCGCTACGAGACTGCCTGCGGCACATCTATTCCGAAGGCCACGATCTCCTGCGTCCAGGGCGGGGTGCCCTATGGCGGCGGCACGGAGATCTGCCACATCTATGTCGGCTGCGACCTGTCCCCCCGGCAGAAGGCCGCCCAGGTCCTGCACGAGCTGGAGGCGGTGATGCGCACGGGCGGCTGGGAGTTCGATATCGAGCCGGTCACGGTTCGCCACGGGTTCGAGGCGGACGCGGACGAGGTCGCCCCGCTGGTGCGCGCGGTGGACGCGGCCACGCGCGCGGCCATCGGCCGGCCCGCCGGCCCCGCCAAGCCGGTCTATTCCAGCATGTGGCGCGACCATAACGTCTTCAACATGAACCGCATCCCGGCCATCACGACCGGCCCGACCCGCTGGCGCCCGACGCCCGAGGATCTGTTCGACGCCACGCTGATCTACGCGCTGACCGCGCTGGCCGTCTGCGGCCGCGCCGACCCCGCGGCGGAGGCCGCCGGCCGCACCGTCTACGGCGACAATCCGTTCTCCTGATCCGGGCCTCGCGGCCCGCTTTGCTCCCTATCCGGGTCCGGCCGCCAGGCGGCCGGACCCGCCGGCGTGGCGATTTCCTTCGATTTCCCGGCACTGCAGGAACCAACTGACAACCCGACCGTTAGCTCGTTCCTCCGGGATTGTGCTCAAGACCGGGGATCAGCGGGGGTTGGGGACACGGTTCCCTGTGATCTGAGCAGGAAATCTCATGGATAAAGTGCTTGCCACCGGTCGGTCGAAGCTCACCGATCGGCAGATGCTTGGTGCGTTGCGTGCGTTCCGGCGGGGGGATTTTTCGGCGCGGCTGCCCGAGGATTTGGCAGGCTCGGACGGCGAGATCGCCGAGGCCTTCAACGATGTGGTGGAGCGCAACCAGGCGCTGACCAAGGAACTGGCCCGGCTGCGCAAATCCTTCGGGCGCGACGGCAAGACGTCCGAGCGGGCGGAGCTGGAGGGCGTCTCCGGCGGCTGGCGCGACTGTATCGACTCCGTCAACGAGCTGATCGACGACACCATGCAGCAGAGCGCCGAGGTCTCCCGCGTCGTCAGCGCGGTGGCCCATGGCGATCTGTCCCAGACCATGGCCGTGGAGGTCGACGGCCGGCGTCTGAAGGGCGACTTCCTGAAGAACGCCAAGACGATGAACACCATGGTCCAGCGGCTGGGCGTGGTGACCTCCGAAGTGACGCGCGTGGCGCGCGAGGTGGGCACCGAGGGCAAGCTGGGCGGTCAGGCGCGCGTGAAGGGCGTCGGCGGCACATGGAAAGACCTCACCGACAACGTGAACGCGATGGCGTCCAACCTGACCAGCCAGGTGCGGAACATCGCGGACGTGACCACGGCGGTGGCCCGGGGCGACCTGTCCAAGAAAATCACCGTGGACGTGAAGGGCGAGATCCTGGAGCTGAAAAACACCATCAACACGATGGTGGACCAGCTGAATTCATTTGCCTCCGAAGTGACGCGGGTGGCGCGCGAGGTGGGCACCGAAGGGAAACTTGGCGGCCAGGCGGAGGTGGTCGGCGTCGCCGGCACCTGGAAGGATTTGACCGACAACGTGAACCTGATGGCCGGCAATCTGACCAGCCAGGTGCGGAACATCGCCGAGGTGACCACGGCCGTCGCCCGGGGCGATTTGTCCAAGGAAATCACCGTCGACGTGAAGGGCGAAATCCTGGAGCTGAAGAACACCATCAACACGATGGTGGGGCAGCTCTCCAGTTTCGCCTCGGAAGTGACGCGGGTGGCGCGCGAAGTGGGCACCGAGGGCAAGCTGGGCGGTCAGGCCAAGGTGGAAGGCGTCGCCGGCACCTGGAAGGATTTGACCGACAACGTGAACGCGATGGCGACCAACCTGACCGGTCAGGTGCGGAACATCGCGGACGTGACCACCGCCGTGGCGCGGGGCGACCTGTCCAAGAAGATCACCGTGGACGTCCAGGGCGAGATCCTGGAGCTGAAGGAAACCATCAACACGATGGTGGATCAGCTGAATTCGTTCGCCTCGGAAGTGACGCGGGTGGCCCGCGAAGTGGGGACGGAAGGGAAGCTGGGCGGCCAGGCCAAGGTGGAAGGCGTCGCCGGCACCTGGAAGGATTTGACCGACAACGTGAACTCCATGGCCGGCAACCTGACCGTCCAGCTGCGCGACGTGTCGAAGGTCGCCACCGCCATCGCCCGGGGCGACCTGACCCAGGAGATTACCGTCGATGCGCAGGGCGAAATCCTGCAGATCAAGGAAGTCATCAACGTGATGGTTGGCCAGCTGTCGTCCTTCGCCTCGGAAGTGACGCGGGTGGCGCGCGAGGTGGGCGGCGAGGGCAAGCTGGGCGTGCAGGCGCGCGTGGAAGGCGTCGCCGGCACCTGGAAGGATTTGACCGACAACGTGAACGCCATGGCCGGCAATCTGACCGTCCAGCTGCGGGACGTGTCGAAGGTCGCCACCGCCATCGCCAACGGCGACCTGACCCAGAAGATCACCGTCGATGTGCAGGGCGAAATTCTGCAGATCAAGGACGTGATCAACCGGATGGTGGATCAGCTGTCTTCCTTCGCCTCGGAAGTGACGCGCGTGGCCCGTGACGTGGGCACCGAAGGGAAATTGGGCGGCGAGGCGCGCGTGGAAGGCGTCGCCGGCACCTGGAAAGACCTGACCGACAACGTGAACGCCATGGCCGGCAATCTGACCAGCCAGGTGCGGAACATCGCGGACGTGACCACGGCCGTGGCGCGCGGCGACCTGTCCAAGAAGATCACCGTGGACGTGAAGGGCGAGATTCAGGAGCTGAAGGAAACCATCAACACGATGGTGGACCAGCTGAACTCGTTTGCCTCGGAAGTGACGCGCGTGGCGCGCGAGGTGGGCACCGAAGGGAAGCTGGGCGGCGAGGCGCGCGTGGAAGGCGTCGCCGGCACCTGGAAAGACCTGACCGACAACGTGAATGCCATGGCCGGCAACCTGACCAGCCAGGTGCGGAACATCGCGGACGTGACGACGGCGGTGGCGCGGGGCGACCTGTCCAAGAAGATCACCGTGGACGTGAAGGGCGAGATCCTGGAGCTGAAAAACACCATCAACACGATGGTGGATCAGCTGTCGTCCTTCGCCTCGGAAGTGACGCGGGTGGCGCGCGAAGTGGGCGCCGAGGGCAAGCTGGGCGGCGAGGCGCAGGTGGAGGGCGTCGCCGGCACCTGGAAGGACCTGACCGACAACGTGAACATGATGGCCGCCAACCTGACCAATCAGGTGCGCGGCATCGCCCAGGTCGTGACGGCGGTCGCCAACGGTAATCTGAAGCGCAAGCTGACCGTGGACGCCAAGGGCGAAATCGCAGAACTGGCCGAAACCATCAACGGCATGATCGACACGCTGGCCACGTTCGGCGACCAGGTGACCGACGTGGCGCGCGAAGTGGGGATCGAGGGCAAGCTGGGCGGCCAGGCGAAGGTGCCGGGGGCCGCTGGTCTGTGGCGCGACCTGACCGACAACGTGAACCAGCTGGCCGACAATCTGACCACCCAGGTGCGCGCCATCGCGGAGGTCGCCACCGCCGTGGCCGCGGGCGACCTGACGCGGTCCATCGCGGTCGAGGCCTCAGGCGAAGTGGCTGCCCTGAAGGACAACATCAACCAGATGATCTCCAACCTGCGGGAGACCACCGAGTACAACGAGGAACAGGACTGGCTGAAAACCAACCTCGCCCGTTTCACCCGGATGATGCAGGGCGAGCGCGATCTGGTGACCGTCTGTAACCTGGTGCTGTCGGAGATCGCGCCGCTGGTCGATGCGCAGCACGGCGCGCTCTATGTGCAGACCGGCAAGGCGGCGGAGGAAGAGGACGAAGGCCCGCTCTTCGAACTGACCGCCAGCTACGCGATGACCGAGCGCAAGCACGTGTCCAACCGCGTGCATCTGCGCGAAGGCCTGGTCGGCCAGTGCGCGTTCGAGCGCCAGCGCATCCTGCTGACCAACGCGCCGAAGGACTATGTGCAGATCTCCTCCGGCCTGGGCGAGGGGCCGCCGCTGAACATCGTCGACCTGCCGGTGATCTTCGAGGAAGAGGTGCTGGCGGTGATCGAGATCGCCTCGTTCAACCGCTTCACCTCGGTTCACCTGTCCTTCCTGGACCAGCTGGTGGAAAGCATCGGGATCGTGCTCAACACGATCAGCGCCAGCATGCGCACCGAGGCGCTGCTGAAACAGTCGCAGATCCTGACCAAGGAGCTGCAGAGCCAGCAGAACGAACTGAAGAGCTCCAACGACCGCCTCGAACAGCAGGCCATGAGCATGCGCCAGTCCGAGGAGATGCTGAAAACCCAGCAGGAGGAGCTGCAGACCAAGAACGAGGAGCTGGAGGAAAAGGCGACCCAGCTGCAGGCCGAAAAGCGTCAGGTGGAGGCGATCAACCGGGAGGTCGAGCAGGCCCGCTCGGCGCTGGAGGAGAAAGCCGAACAGCTCGCGCTCACCTCCAAATACAAGTCGGAGTTCCTGGCCAATATGAGCCACGAGCTGCGCACGCCGCTGAACAGCCTGCTGATCCTGTCCAAGCTGCTGGCGGAAAACGCCGGCGGCAATCTGAAGGAGAAGCAGGTCGAACAGGCGCGGACGATCCATTCGGCCGGCTCCGACCTGCTGCGCATGATCAACGACATTCTGGATCTGTCGAAGATCGAATCCGGCACCGTGGCGCTGGACACCGCCGACATGGATTTCGAGACGTTCGCTCAGCAGACCGAGCGCACGTTCCGGGAGATGGCCGAGGAGAAGAAGCTGAAATTCTCCATCGATGTCGATCCCAGCCTGCCGGAAACGATGTTCACCGACGCGATGCGTCTGCAGCAGATCACCAACAACCTGCTGTCCAACGCCTTCAAGTTTACCGAGAAGGGCAAGGTCAGCCTGAAGGTCGGCCCGGCGCCGGAGGATTTGCATTACGAGCATGCGGGTCTGGCCGCCGCGAGCCATATCGTGGCCTTCACGATCAGCGACACCGGCATCGGCATCACCCCCGAACAGCAGAAGGTGATCTTCGAAGCCTTCCAGCAGGCCGACGGGACCACCAGCCGGCGCTATGGCGGCACGGGCCTCGGCCTGTCCATCAGCCGGGAGCTGGCGGCGCTGCTCGGCGGCGAAATCCGGGTGCAGAGCGAGCCGGGCAAGGGCAGCACGTTCGTGCTGCTTCTGCCGCTCAGCGGTCCCCGCGCCAATGGCGACGCGACCGTCGAACAGCTGGCGCCGCCGGCGCTGAAACTGCCGGCCGCGGGCGACACGGCGTCGCGCGCCGAGCCCCAGCCGGCCGGGCAGGCGGCGCCGGCGCGCAAGCGCGACAAGCCGCTGGTGATGATCGTGGAGGACGACCCGATCTTTGCCCGCATCCTGGAGGAGATCGCAGGCGAGCAGGGCTTCGAGGGCCTGGTCGTGTCGCGCGGGCGTGATGTGCGCCCCGCGATCCGGCAGCACCGCCCCGACGCGCTCAGCCTGGACATCCAGCTTCCCGATATCGACGGCTGGGCCCTGCTGGACCTGCTGAAGCACGATCCGGAGCTGCAGCATCTGCCGGTCCATGTGATCTCCGTGGTCGAGGACCAGCGCCGGCTGCACACCCATATGGCGGTGGAATACAGCGCCAAGCCGGCCAGCAAGGAGGATTTGTCCGCCGCCTTCGCCCAGCTTCGCGACCTGTCGTCGCGGAAAAAGCGGCGCCTGCTGATCGCGCGCGCCGGCAAGGCGCAAAGCCAGGTCGAATCCGTGCTGGCGGAGATCGAGCCGCTGGCGGTGGAGACCGCCCAGCTGCGCGCGGCTGGCGACACGCTGTCGAAGGACGGGTTCGACGCCATCCTGATCGTCGCCGCGAAAGCGACGCGGGAGGTGCGCGCTCTGATCGAGACGATCCGGGGCGGCCAGCCGAACGCCTCGGCCTCCATCGTCGTGGAGCTGGAGGAGGAGCCCTCCGCCGAGGACGCCGCCGCCCTGCGCGAGCTCGACGCGGTGATCATTCCGCGCGACGCCGGGGAGGCGACGGCGCTGGACGAACTGACCCGCGCCCTTCACCTGTCGGTGGACGCGCTGCCCGCCGCCATGCGGGACGCGATCTCCGACATGCGGCAGGTCGCGCCGGAGCTGAAGGGCCGCCGGATCGCCGTCATCGACGACGACATGCGGAACATCTTCTCGCTCACCGCGCTGCTGGAGCAGCACGAAGTCGAGGTCCTGCACGCGGAGAATGGCGAAAAGGGCATCGCGCTGCTGAAGGAGAACCCGGACGTGGCTGCCGCCCTGGTCGACATCATGATGCCCGGAATGGACGGCTATGAGGTCATGCGCCGCCTGCGCAAGACCAAGGCGCTGAAGGAGCTTCCGCTGGTCGCCGTCACGGCCAAGGCGATGGCCGAGGACCGGGAGAAATGCTTCGAGGCCGGGGCTTCCGACTATCTGTCCAAGCCCGTCGATAACGAGGAGCTGATCGCCGTGCTGCGCACATGGATCCGCCGGCGGAATTCCTCCGGGGCGGGCGAGGGATAGGACATGGCCGCCGCCGCACCCGAACTCGTGGCGAACACCGAAGCCGGCGACGATCCGTCGGCGCCGAAAATCCTCATCGTCGACGACGACGAGGCCAGCCGGCTGGCGATCAGCTCGCTGCTCTCCGACCTCGGCCATGCCGTCGTGTGCGCGGCCTCCGGGGAGGAGGCCTTGCGCCACGTTCTGGAGGAGGACTTCGCCGTCATCCTGCTGGACGTGCGCATGCCGGGTATGAACGGGTTCGAGACCGCGGAGCTGATCCGTAGCCGCCGCCGCAGCCGGCACGTGCCGATCATCTTCCTGTCCGGCGTCGACAAGGATTCCTCGAACCTGTCCCAGGGTTATGCCGCCGGGGCGGTGGATTTCATCTTCAAGCCGGTGGAGCCGGTGATCCTACGCTCCAAGATCGCGGTCTTCGCCGAGCTCTATGAAAAATCCCAGGCGATCCTGCGCCAGGCCGAAGAGGAAAAGCGTCTGCTGGCGGAAAACCTGCGCGTGCGCACCCACCAGGCGGAGGTCGCGCAGGCCCTGGAGCGCAGCCTGCTGCAGCAGTCGCTGGTCATCGACTCCCTGCCCATCGCGCTGTTCGTCGCCTCCGCCGAGGATGGCTGCCGCCGCCGCCGCTTCGTCGGCGGCAACACGAAGCAGCTGTTCCGCGAGGCCGACAAGGCGATCTCGAAAGGCCAGGCGGACTGGTTCGAGTTCGTGCACGAGGACGACCGCGGAATGCTGGCCGAGGCCATCGAGGCGGCGGTGCAGCACGGCTCGGCGGAGGCGCAATACCGCTTCCGCTATGAGAAGGGCGAATATGGCTGGCTGTCGGAGCGGATCGAAATCCGCTCTGAAGGCAACGGTAACAGCGACGGCGAAAGCCCCGACGCGTTCGGCCTGATCACCGACATCACCGACCGCCGCCGTCTCGAGGCGCAGGTCACCCACGCCCAGAAGATGGAGGTGATCGGCCAGATGAGCGGCCAGGTCGCCCACGACTTCAACAATATGCTCGCCGTCATCATGGGCGGGCTGGACCGCACGCTGACGCAGGAAGACCTCAGCGACAAGGCGCGCCGCCAGCTGTCGCTCGCCATGCACGCGGCCCGCAGCTGCGCGGACCTGACCAAGCGCCTGCTGGGCCTTGCGCGGCGCGAGGCGCTGGAGCCGCATCCCTTGTCCGTGAATGCCGAGATCGAGCGGATCAGCGGCCTGTTCGAACGCATCCTGAACGGCAATATCAAGTCCGCCATCGATTGCCCGGACGACCTCTGGACGACCTATCTGGACTCCTCCCAGTTCGAAGCGGCCGTGGTCAATCTGGTCGTCAATGCGCGGGACGCCATGCCCGATGGCGGCGTCCTGACGATCAAGGCGCGCAATCTGAAACTGCCGGGCCAGAAGGCCGCCAAGGCCGGCGTGCCGCCCGGCGACTATGTGCATCTGGCCGTGATCGACACCGGCATCGGCATGGACGACGCGACGCAGGCGCGCGCTCTGGAGCCCTTCTTCACGACCAAATCGCAGGGCAAGGGCACCGGGCTCGGGCTCAGCACGATCCACGGCTTCCTGAAGGATTCCGGCGGCGGCCTGCGGCTGGAGAGCGCGCCGGGGAAGGGCACCACGGTGCACCTCTATCTGCCGCGCTCGACCAAGCAGGGGCCGGTCCGCCAGGCGTCGAAGGCGCGCGGCGAGGCCGCGGTGCTGAAGGGGCTGCGCGTGCTGGTGATCGAGGACAACGATCATGTGCGGGAGACGACGACGGCCATGCTGGAGTCGCTCGGCTGCACGCCGGTCAGCCTGCCGGACGCCGACACGGCGTTCGAACAGCTCCCGAATCTGGGCGAATTCTCCCTCCTGTTCACGGACTGCCACATGGCCGGAACGCTGGATGGCGCGGCCTTCGCGCAGAAATGCGCGGAGCGTCAGCCCGGCATCCCGATCGTGTTCACCTCCGGCTACCAGACGCGGGAACACCCGATCGCGGGCAGCAACACGACCTTCCTCGCCAAGCCCTACACCCAGGCCCAGCTTTCCTCATCGCTGGTCCAGGTGCTCGGTCCGGCCAAATAGGGCCTATCCGCCCGCTTCCGATGTGCGCCAGGCGTCCGAGGCGATCCCCCATTCCTCGTTCGCCGGGATCATCCAAACAGAGACGGCGCTGTCCGCCGCGCTGATCTGCGGGCCGCCGCGCGCATTGGCGTCCTCGTCGGCTTTCACGCCCAGCCAGTCGGCCGCCGTACAGATCGCGGCGCGGATCGCGGGGGCGTTCTCGCCGACGCCGCCGGTGAAGACCAGCGCATCCAGCCCGCCCAGCGCCGCGGCCAGCGAGCCGATCTCCCGCCCCGCACGATAGACATAATGATCGATGGCCAGCCGCGCGGCGGGGTCTTCGCTCCTGAGCAGCATCTCCATGTCGTCGCTGACGCCCGACATTCCGAGCAGGCCGGATTGCTCATAGAGGAGGGTGCGCACCTCAGCGGCCGTCATGCCGCGCTGCTCGATCAGGTGCAGGACCAGACCCGGATCGACCGCGCCGCTGCGGTGCGCCATGGGCAGGCCGTCCAGCGCGGTGAAGCCCATCGTTGTGGCGACGCTTTTTCCGCCCTTCATCGCGCACATGCTGGCCCCGGCGCCCAGATGCGCCGCGATCACGCGCCCGCGCGGCCGCTCTCCCACAAGCCCGGGCAGCGTGCGGGCGATGTGGGTGTAGGACAGGCCGTGAAAGCCGTACCGGATCACGCCTTCATCCGCATAGGCGGCGGGCAGGGCGAACAGCTCCGCCACGCGCGGCTGGGTGCGGTGAAAGGCGGTGTCGAAACAGCCGACCTGGGCCGCGTCCGGCCAGGCCTCCATGGCGGCGCGAACGCCCGCCAGATTGACCGCCTGGTGCAGCGGCGCCAGCGGCGCGAGGGCGGTGAGATCGGCCAGCGCAGCGTCGGTCAGCACAGCCGGCGCGGTGAAATCCCGCCCGCCATGAACAATGCGATGGCCGACCGCCGCGACGCCGCCTTCGCGCAGGCGGGCCTTCGCCTGACGCAGAACGTCGTTCAGGGCGGCGTCCAGCGCCGCCGGACCGTTCACGGTCCGGCGCGCGGACAGGAAGGGCGCGGGCGGGGTCCGTTCGGCCAGCTGGTCTTCGGAATAGACGGCCAGTTTGATGCTGGACGACCCGATATTCAGGGCCGCAGCGAAGCGCGTCATGCCGGCGGACCGGGCGGCGCGGCGTAAAAATGCGCCAGCGCGCAGGACGCCATGCGCGCGGCGTCGCCGTCGGCGCGGCTGGTCAGCATCACCGGCACATGCAGGCCGGTCAGCAAGCCCGCCGCGATGGCCCCGCCCAGATAGTCCATCTGCTTGGCCAGGATGTTGCCGACCTCGATATCCGGCGCGACCAGGATGTCGGCGTCGCCCGCGACGGCGGAGACCAGCCCCTTGGCGCGCGCCGCCTCGGCCGAAATGGCGTTGTCGAAGGCCAGCGGACCATCCAGAACGCCGCCGCGAATCTGCTCGCGCTCCGCCATCTTGCACAGGGCTGCGGCGTCCAGCGTCGCGGTCATGCGCGGGTTCACCGTCTCCACAGCGGACAGGATGGCGGCCTTTGGCCGCTCTACCCCGATGGCGCGCGCCAGGTCGATCGCGTTCTGCACGATGTCGGCCTTCTGTTGCAGGTCGGGGCGGATGTTCACCGCCGCGTCCGTCACCAGAAGCAGCTTGTGATAGGCCGGCGCATCCACGACGAAGACATGGCTGGCGCGGCGGTCGGTGCGCAGGCCGGACTCCGGACAGAACAGGGCGTGCAGCAATTCGTCGGTGTGCAGGGCGCCTTTCATCACCGCCGCGGCGCGGCCTTCATGCGCCAGCGCGGCGGCGCAATCGGCGGCGGCGTGGCTGTGCGGGACATCGACAATGTCGTGTCCGCGCAGATTGATTCCGCAGGCTTCGGCCGCCGCCTCGATCTTCCCGCGCGGGCCGATCAGAAGCGGGGAGATGAGACGCGCCTCGGCCGCCACCATCGCGCCGCGCAGCGACAGCGGGTCGACCGGATGCACGATCGCGGTGCGCAGAGGGTTGCGCGTCTGGGCACGCTCCACCAGCGCCGCCAGGCGCAGGCCTTTTTCCCAGCTGCGCGGCTCCCCGACGCCGGGCGCGGCGGCCGCGATCAGCGCGGTGGTGTCCTGGGGTCTGTGCTCGTCCGTCATTGCGCAATCCCGCATGTCCGCGAAACAGAATTCCCCAGCGGCGGCGCCGCGCCTTTGATCAGGATCACGCCGCGCGCCGGCGCGCCCGGAACAGTAGCCGGGAGGCCGCCTCCAGACTCAGCGCCAGAGCCAGCGCCGCCGCGGCGCAGGCGGCCGAGACGGCGATCCGGGGCGGCGCGAAATCCAGCACCGCAGCGACGGGTCCCAGATGGGTCGCCAATACGCCCGCCCCAAAGATCAGGACCACCGCGGGCCACAGCAGCGGATTATGCGTGCGCAGGATCGCGCCCAGGCGCCCGCCCTGGGCGCGCGTGACCAGGATCAGCGCGGCGTTCAGCGCCATGATGGTCAGGAAGGCGGTCGCCCGCGCCGTATCGGCGTCCCCCGTCCGCATGGTCCAGACATAAGCGGCCAGCACGCCGGCCAGCGCGACGAGTCCCAATGTCAGATTGACCGCGATGTCCCGCACGCCGAACAGCGGCTGGTCCGGCCGGCGCGGCGGGCGGCGCATTACGCCGCGCTGCGGCTTGTCGGCCTCCAGCACGATCGCGCACACCGGGTCGATGGCGAATTCCAGGATGACCACATGCAGCGGCAGCAGGATCGGCGGCATGCCGAACAGCAGCGGCGCCAGCGCCGTCCCCGCGATCATCACATGGATGGAGAAGATATAGGCCAGCGCCTTGCGGACATTGTCGGAAATCCGGCGGCCGAGGCGGAACGCCTTCACCAGCGAGGCCAGGTCGTCGTGCACCAGGACCAGCGCCGCGGCCTCGCGCGCCACGTCGGAGCCCCGGTCGCCCATCGCCACGCCGATATGGGCGGCCTTCAGGGCGGGCGCGTCGTTCACCCCGTCGCCGGTCATGGCGACGATCTCCCCGGCCTCCCGCAGGGCGTTCACGATGATCAGCTTCTGCTCCGGCACGACGCGCGCGAAGACCGCCGCCCGGGCGCAGGCCTCGGTCCGTTGCCCTTCGTTCATGGCGGCCAGGGCGGGGCCGTCCACGACCGCGCCGCCGTCCGCGATTCCGGCTTCGCGCGCGATCGCCATCGCCGTGGCGGGATGGTCGCCGGTCATCATCATCACCCGGATTCCGGCGGCGGCGCATTGGGCGATCAGCTCCGGCGCTTCGGGGCGCAGCGGATCGGCCAGGCCGACCAGCCCGGTCAGCCGCAAGGGCGCATCGCGCAGCGAACCCTGCGGCGGCAGGCCTTCCGCGACGGCGATCACGCGCATTCCCCGCGCGGCCATGTCCGCGGCGGCGCGCTCGGCCTCCGCGCGGCGGCCGGGCGCGGTTTCGGCCCAGGGGATGACGGCTTCCGGCGCGCCCTTCAGGAACAGGGTTTCGCCGCCGTCATCCGCGCGGCAGAGATTGGCCATCGCCATCAACGCGCGCTCGAACGGCCAGGACTGGACGATGCACTGGCCGTCCCCGGCCTGCGGCGCGGCGCGCAGGATCGCCAGCTCCATCGGGTCGCGCGGATTGGGGGAGCACGCGGCGGCGGCCGCGCGCAGGGCGCCGCCCCCGTCGCCGCCCGGTCCATCGGCGGGGGCCAGCCCGTCCGCCGGCGTCCACACCGCCGACACTTCCATACGGTTGCGCGTCAGCGTGCCGGTCTTGTCCAGGCACAGGACCGTGGTCTCCCCCAGCGTCTCGATCGCGGCGGCCTGACGCGCCAGTACGCCCGCGCGCGCGATGCGCAGCGCCCCGATCACCGTGAACACGGCGATGACCAGCGGGATTTCCTCGGGCACCAGCGATATGGCCAGCGCCAGCGACAGCAGCAGGGCGCCCATCCATTCCCCGGTCGCCAGACCCTGACCGGCGAACAGCAGAAGGCTGGCCCCCACCGCCGCGACGGCGAACAGCCGCACCAGCCGGCGCAGATGCACGGTCAGCCGCGGCGGTTCGAACGGCGATCCCGCGATGGCCACGCCGATCTGGCCGAGCCGGGAGCGCGGCCCCGTCGCGGTGACGCGCATCACCCCTTCGCCGCGGACGATCACCGAACCGCCGAGCACGAAGCCCAGCGGGTCCGGCTCGCTCTCCGCATCGGGGGCGGGCGCGGCCGCCTTGTCCACCGGCGCGGACTCCCCGGTCATCAGGGATTCATCGGCGGCCAGTCCCGTGGCGGCCAGCAAAACGCCGTCCGCCGGGGCGCGGTCGCCGTCCTCCAGCAGGACGATGTCGCCGGTCACAAGCTCCCGCGCCGGAATGCGCCGCGTCGCGCCGCCGCGGCGGACCAGCGCGCGCGGGCTGGCCAGATCGCGCAGCCGGATCAGCGTGCGCTCGGTCCGGTAGTCCTGGACAATGGCGATGCCGACGGCCAGCACCGCCGCGGCGAACAGCAGCGCGCCCTCCAGCCGGTCGCCGAGCGCCAGATAGACCGCGCCGGCGGCGACGAGCAGCTGATAGGCCGGCTCCCGGAACGGGCCGAGCAGCCGTTCGGTCCAGTTGAACCGCGCCTGGGACGGCAATTCGTTCGGCCCGTCCGCGCTCAGCCGCGCTTCCGCCTCCGCCTCGGTCAGTCCCTCGTTCGGCGCGGCGGGGGCGGGCGGGGCGGGCGAAGGCCGCGCTTGGGTCTGGTCCATGGCCCGGTTCGCCCCGGCTCGCTGCGGGCTCAGGGCAGGCGCGCCGCCGCGCCGCTGTCCGGCGCGCAGGCGAGGCATCCCTGCAGGGCCTGGCGCAGCGCGTTGCCCAGAAGCGGCTTCTGCAGGATCGCGGCGCCCAGCGCGGCGGCGGCGCGGCGCGTCATGGCCGAGGGCGCGCTGGCGACGAACAGGGCGGGGGCCCGGGCGCCGGCGTCGCGCAGCTGCTTCAACAGGCGCGCGCCCGGCATGTCGACGAGCTGATGGCCGATGACGAAGGCGTCGGCGGAAAACGGCGGCGGGTCCAGAAGCAGCGCCTCTCCCTTGCCGAAGGCCCGCACCCGGTAGTCGTCAGCCTCCAGAAGAAACGCCATCGAATTCCTTATCGCCTCGTCGGATTCAACGATCACGATCAATCGCTTATCCGGTTCAGTGGACGTTGTGTCTGACGCGTCCATTCGGCCCCCTCCCGACCGGAGATTGGAACGGGCAGGGCGTGGCTGACTTTGATGCAGCGCAAGCGGCGGGCGACTAGGGCTCCAGCCCGCCATACACCGCGAGGCGCACAAGCTCGGCGAAGCTGCCGGCCTGCATCTTGGTCATGACGTTGGCGCGATAGACCTCCACCGTCCGGGGGCTGAGGCCCAGGTCCTGCGCGATCACCTTGTTGGCGTCGCCGTTCACCAGCCGCTCCAGAACCTGCGCCTCCCGCCCCGAAAGCTGGGCCAGACGCGCGCGCGCCTCTTTCTGCGCGTCGCTCAGATTGACCGTCTCCGTGCCGAGCGCCGTGCGCACCGTGTCCAGGATCGCCTGGTCGCTGTACGGCTTCTGCAGGAAATCGGCCGCCCCGGCCTTCATCGCCGCGACGGCCAGCGGCACATCGCCATGACCGGTCATCACGATGACCGGCGCCGTACAGCCGCGCTGTCTCAGCGTCTGGATCAGGGTCACCCCGTCCATTCCCGGCATCCGCACGTCCGTCACGACGCACCCGCATTCGGCCGGGATGTCGGACAGGAAATCCTCCGCCGAGGCGTGCAGGCGCACGTCGAAGCCGGCGGCGCCCAGCAGGAAGTCCAGCGAATCCCGAACCGCTTCGTCGTCATCGATGACGCAGACAATGGCGCCGTCCGTCATGTCGCCGTCTCCGCCTTCGCCGCAGCGGCGGTAGCCGGCAGGGTAAAGCGGAAAATCGTCCCGCCGGCCTCATTCCTTTCGGCCCAGATCGCGCCGCCATGCGCCTCGACAATCGTGCGGCAGATCGACAGGCCCACGCCCATTCCGGCGTCCTTGGTCGAGACGAAAGGCTGGAACAGGCGGTCCTGAACGTTTTCCGCCAGCCCCGGCCCGGTGTCGGCGACGCTGATCTCGACCGTGTCATGCTCGGCGCGGCGCGTGCTGATCATCAGATCCCGCCGGCCGGGATCGGACTCCTCCAGCGCCTCGATGGCGTTGCGGATCAGGTTCACCAGAACCTGCTGGATCTGCACGCCGCTGGCGAACACGGTCGGGGCCTCCGGGGCCAAATCCTGGCGGACATGAATGCCCAGCGGCTTGGCCCCGATCAGGGCCAGGGTGCTGGCCTCGTTGACCAGTTTGGACACGCTTTCGGAGCGTTTTTCGATCTCCCGGCGCGCGATGAAGTCGCGGATGCGCTGGATGATCTCGCCCGCGCGGCGGGTCTGTTCGGCCGCCTTGCCCAGCGCCTCGATCGTGGCCGGGTCGTTGCCCTGGCCGCGCTCCATGCGCAGGCGCGCCCCGCCCAGATAATTGCCGATCGCCGACAGCGGCTGGTTCAGCTCGTGCGCCAGCGCCGAGCTCATCTCGCCCAGCGCGGTGAAGCGGGACATGTGCACCAGCTCCGACTGCAGCTCCTGCAGCCGCGTCTCGGTCTCCTGACGCTCGGTCAGGTCGCGCAGGAAGCCGGTGAAGAAATGATAGCCGTTGGAGCGCATCTCCCCGACCGCCAGTTCGATCGGCACGGTCGACCCGTCCTTGCGCCGGCCGGTGACGACCCGCCCCACGCCGATGATGTGGGCCTCCCCGGTCCGGCGGTATCGCTCCAGATAGGAATTGTGGCGCTCATGCTCCGGCGGCGGCATCAGCATGCTGACATTCTTGCCGACCACCTCGCCGGCTTCGTACCCGAACATGCGTTCGGCCGTGCTGCTGAACGACCGCACGAGGCCCTTCTCGTCGATCACGATCATGGCCTCGGGCACCGATTTCAGGATGGACTGCAGATGCGCCTCGTGTGCGCGTACGTCGCGTAACGCGCCCTCCATCGTGCGCCGGTTGCGGTATTTCGCCGCGCCGCACACGCCGCTGAGAAGCGACAGCGCCAGGAAGCCGGCGAAATGCACCATGTCCCAGCCGGTGTCCCGGGACAGGGCGGCGAGCGCCGAGGCGCCGGCGAGCGCGGCCAGGACCGCCGGACCGGCCCCGCCGGTCGCCGAACCGACCAGAACGACCAGCGCGAAGAACAGATAGGCCGCGTCCCCGGTATGCAGGCTCAGAATCAGCGCGCCGGCGAACGCCGCCGCCGTCAGGCCATAGGCCAACGCCTCCCGCCTGCGGATGCGCAGTCCTGCAAAGCGGGGCGTTTCCCGTCCCTCTGTCCCGTCCCGTACGTCCACGACCGCCAGTCTATCTGCTGGCGGCATATGGCCAATACGGGCCGGGCCGCGCACCTCCGTATTTTCCCTTAGGTGGCGGTCACGAGTTTCGCTCCCCGGCCTGCGGCGCGATTTTTATCCCGGGCGTTTCAGAGGGACCGTGTCATGCTGAACCAGTCAGACACAGCCATCGACGCGCGGGCCGTTTCCCGCAATTCCAACGATCTGGGGCAGGGCGACGGCCGCGTGCGGGTCGCGCGGCTCTCCTTCCTCCAGGATCAGGAGATTTTCCCGCAGGAGGTGCCGGCCACGCGCCTGTACCGGGTGCTTTCCGGCGCGGTGCGCACCGTGCGCCTGTTGTGCGACGGCCGCCGCCAGATCGGGGCGTTTCATTTCCCGGGCGACTGGTTCGGCCTCAGCGCCGACGGCGCCCACCGCTTCGGGGCGGAGGCGGTGTCGGATGCTGTGGTGGAGGCCTATCCGCGCAGCGTCCTGACCCTGGGCGGCGCGGCCGGACCGTGCGCCGGGCCGGAAAACGCCATCGTTCTCCAGCTGGCGCGGGCGGAGGACCACCTCCTGCTGCTCGGCCGCAAGACGGCGGAAGAGCGGGTGGCGGCCTTCCTGTGCGACCTGAACGCGCGCGGGATCCGGGAGCTGCCGATGCGGCGCCAGGACATCGCCGACTATCTGGGCCTGACGATCGAGACCGTGTCGCGGATGCTGAGCCATCTGCAGCGCTCCGGCCTGGTGGAGATCGCCCATTCCCGCTCCCTGCGCATCCTGAAAGAGGACGCGCTCAGCACGCTGGCGGCCTGACACGTCGGCCTGAGGCTCCGGTCAGGCGCCCACCGGCGCATGGCGGTGCAGAAAGTCGTCGACGAAATCGTCCAGCGCGCGCCAGTCGGTGAACTCGATCTCGTCGCCGTCCCCGGGTTCGCCGGACAACCCCTTTTCACTGGCGATGCGCCGCATCATCCAGCGCTTGAAGAAATCGTATTTGGCGTATTTCAGCGCCCCGGCGGCGTAGTGCACGGCCTCGGGAATCCAGCCCGTCTCCCCGGCCAGCTGGTCGACATATTCGCGCGCCTCGTCCGCGTCGCCCGGCTCCAGCCCCACCGCGTGCAGCGACACCGACACGAGCGCGGCGGGATGTTTCTGCAGCAGCGCCGCATTGTCCCGGATGAAATGCACCGCGCTCTGGTGGTGCCGCCCCATATGGACCGGCGCGACCAGGATCAGCGCGTCATAGGCCGCGGGGTCCAGATCGTCCGGCAAGTTGGTGATGTTCGCCACGCGCGCCATCCGGCACTGGCGCACCGCGTGGTCGCAGACATGTTCGGCGATCTTGCGGCTCTGCCCCTCGACCGTCGCGTAAAGCACCAATACGTCGGACACGATTCCCTCCAGCCTTGGCGCGCGTGCGCGATGCAAGGATAGGGAAGGACCGGGCGAACGGTTTGAGGCGGATCAAACGCCGCCCCACGCAATGCCGGTCAGGTCTTTTCCGGCGCCGCGTCCTTCGCGGCGAACCGCCGGGTCCAGTCGCGCAGCAGCGCGGAGTCGGCGACGCCCGCGTGGCGCGCCGCGACGGTCCCGCCGGAGAACACGAAGAGGGCCGGAATGCCCTGCACGCCCAGCTCGGCGGCCAGGCTCTGATTGGCGTCCACATCGACCTTCACGAACCGGGCCCGGGGCTCCAGCTCCGCCGCGGCGCGTTCGAAGATCGGCGCCATCGCCCGGCACGGTCCGCACCACGCCGCCCAGAAATCGGCGATGACGGGAATGTCGCTGGCGCCGACATGTTTGCGGAAGCGCGCCGCGTCCAGCGCCGCCGGGCGGCCGGTGAAGAGTTTTTCGTGACACCGGCCGCATTTGGCCGCCTGCGCCGGCCGTCCGGCCGGCACGTTGTTCACCGCGTCGCAATGGGGACAGACCACGCGCATCCTGCTCTCCCGCGCCATCCTGGGTCTCCAGATATAGGTCGGCGTTCGCCGTTCCCTAGATGGGAGGGCGGGACGCGCGCCGTTTTGATCTGGCGCAAACCTTTATGACAGCCGCTCCCCCAGGATCGGCCCGAGCCGGCGGCGACCGGAGCGACGATTCCAGGGAGGGACGCATGAAATTGAAGACTGTGGCGGTATTGGCGGCGATGGGCGCGACGGCGCTGGCCTTCGGGGCGCAGGCGCAGGACGACGCGGACGCCAACGGCTCCGTCCAGGCGCTCGCGGACCGCTGGACCGCCGCCTATAACAGCCATGACGAGCAGGCGCTGGGCGCGCTCTATGCCGAGGATGCGCACCTCTATCTGCACGGCCTGCCCACCTATCAGGGGCGGGAAGAGATCACCGCCTATTGGGCCGACGACATGCAGGTCGACAATCCGCTGACCGTGTTGACCGTCACCAATTCGGTCGACGGGATCGACATGGTTCTGGTCCACGGCAACTACCAGGTGCTGGACCGCGACACCGGCGTGCCGCTGGGCGCCGGGCGCTTCGCCCATATCTGGGAGCTGGACGAGAACGGCGACTGGCTTCTGGACCGCGACCTGTGGAACCAGCCCTATGGCGAAGCCCCGTAGCGGCGGCGCGGATTCTCCGGCGCCGGGCGAGGCGTATTTCTTCGCCCGGACGCTGGAGGAAAGCGATTTCGCCAGCGCCCTGACCCGGGCCGAGGACGCGCTGAAGAAAGAAGGCTTCGGCGTCCTCACGCGCATCGATGTCCGCGCCACGATGAAGGAAAAGCTGGGCGAGGACGTGCCGGCGCAGGTCATTCTGGGCGCCTGCAACCCGGCGCTGGCGCATCGGGCGCTGCAGGCCGAACCGCATATCGGCCTGATGCTGCCCTGCAATGTGACCGTCCGCGCCCTCGCGCCCGGCAGCGTCGAAATCGCGGCCGTCGATCCGGTCGCCTCCATGCAGGCGATCGACAATCCGGCGCTGGCCGGCGTCGCGCAGGCCGTGCGCGGAAAACTGCGCGCGGTCATCGACGGCTTGTAGGAGCGCCCCCGATGAATGTTCTCGACGCCATTCGCGGCCGCCGCGCTGTGCGCGCCTATAGCGGCGAACCGGTGAACAAGAATCTGCTGTCCGGGCTCGTGGACGCGGCGGTGACCGCCCCGAACGCCATGAACCGGCAGCCCTGGCTGTTCGCCGCAGTCACCGACCGCGCCCAGCTGAAGCGCATTTCCGACGCCGCCAAGGCGCACACGCTGGCGAACCTCGCCGCCACGCCGGGGCTGGAGCAATACAGCGCCCAGCTCTCCGACCCCGAATTCGACATCTTTTACGGCGCGCCGGCGCTGATGCTGATCTGCGCCACCGCGCCGGACGAGATGGCGACGATCGATTGCTGCCTCGCGGCGGAGAATTTCATGCTGGCCGCCCATGCCGACGGGCTGGGCACGTGCTGGATCGGCTTCGCGCAGGCCTGGCTGCAAAGCCCGGACGGGGTCGCGGAGCTGAACCTGCCGGAGGGCGCACGCGTCGTCGCGCCGATCGTCATCGGCCGCCCGCGCGGCAAGCCGGACGCGCCGCCGCGCCAGCGCGCGCGCATCCAGTGGATCCGGCCGGAGCCGGCGGCGGCGAATTGAGCCATCGCAAAATCCGCCGCGCGCGGCGCTCGTATAGTCCGGCCGTCATGACTGCTTCGACCGCCGTTCTCGGCGCCGCTCTGGGCGCGTTGGCCCTGGGCCTCGCGCTCGCCCCGTCCGCCGCCTCCGCGCAGGATTCGGGCGAACGCTTCACCGTCGCCGCCGCGCCGATCGCCGACGAAAAGGCGGTCTTCGCCACGATCGAAAGCGTCAACATGATCCCGGCGCGCGCCCGGCTGGACGGCACGGTGACCGATCTGCGCGTGGATGAGGGGGATGTGGTGACCGCCGGCCAGGTGATCGCCGTCATCGTCGCCGGTCAGCTGGATCCCCAGATCGCCTCCGCCGCCGCACGGATCGCGGCGGTCGAGGCCGAACTGGCCCAGGCCCGGCTCGACCTGCAGCGGACAGAGGTTCTGGCCGCGCGCGACGCCGCGCCCCGCGCCCAGCTGGACGAGGCGCGCACCCGTGTCGCCGTGCTGGAAAGCCAGCTGAGCGCCGCAGGGCAGGAACGCGGCGTGCTGATGGAGCGCTCGCGCGAGGGCGACGTGCAGGCCCCGGCGGACGGGCGCGTGCTGCGCGTGCCGGTGGTGGAGGGGACGGTCGTACGCCCCGGCGAAACCATCGCGGACATCGCGCTGGACACGCGCGTCCTGCGCCTGCGCCTTCCCGAACGGCACGCGCGCACTATCGCGGTCGGCGACCCGATCCGCCTGGGCGGGGCCGCGCTTGGCGGGGCGCTGTCGGCACAGGGGGAGATCGTCCAGGTCTATCCGGAGATTCAGAACGGCCGGGTCGTCGCCGACGCCCGCGCCGAGGGGCTGGGCGACTATTTCGTCGGCGAACGGGTGCGCGTCTATCTGGCGGTGGACGAGCGCGAGGCCATCCTGGTCCCGCGATCCTTCATCCGCACCCGCTTCGGCGTCGACTATGCGCTGCTGGCCGGCGCTGCTGGCGCGGCGCGGGAGGTCGTGGTGCAGATGGGCCCCGTACGCCCCGCCGCCGATATTCCCGATGCGGTCGAAATATTGTCCGGGCTCGGGCCGGGCGATGTCCTGATCGCCCCATGAAGAAGGGGGTCGCCGGATATCTGACGGCGTCCTTTATCGGTTCGCCCCTGACGCCTCTTCTGCTGCTGGCCTCGCTCGGCCTCGGCCTGATCGCGCTGCTCTCGATCCCGCGGGAGGAAGAGCCGCAAATCTCCGTGCCCATGGTCGACATCATGGTGCGCGCCGACGGGCTACGCGCGCCGAACGCCGTGGAGCTGGTGACCAAGCCGCTGGAGGCCATCGTCACCGGAATCGGCGGGGTGGAGCATGTCTACAGCCAGTCGGATGATGACCGGGTTCTGGTCACCGCCCGGTTCGCGGTCGGCACTGACGCGGACGACGCCATCGTCCGCATCCATGAAAAGGTGCGGGCCAATATGGACCGCATCCCGATCGGGATTCCGGAGCCGCTGATCGTCGGCCGCGGGATCAACGACGTGGCGGTCATGGTGCTGACCCTTTCGCCGCAGCCGGGCGAGGGGGCCGGGCGCTGGACGCAGGACGCGCTGTACAACGTGGCCGAGGAGCTGCGCAGCGAACTGGCCTCGGTCACCGATGTCGGCCTGACCTATCTGGTCGGCGGCGCGCCGGACCAGATCCGCGTGGAGCCGGATCCCGAGGCGCTGGCCCTGTACGGCGTCACGCTCCAGCAGCTCGTCGGCAAGATCCAGGCGGCCAACAGGGCGTTTCCCGCCGGCCGGGTGATGGGCGCCGACGGCGCCTGGTCCGTCGTCGCGGGCCAGACGCTGGCCGGGGCGCAGGATATCGGCCTGCTGCTGCTGACCACGCGGGACGAACGGCCCGTCTATGTCCGCGATGTGGCCAATGTGGCCATCGGCGCCGCGCCGCCGGACAGCCGGGCCTGGGCGCTGACCCGGCCGGAGGCGGCGGGCGAAGCCGCAGGCTGGGCCCGCGCCCCGGCGGTCAGCATCGCCGTCGCCAAACGCGAAGGGGCAAACGCGGTCCAGGTCTCCCGCCGCGTGGCGGCGCGGCTGGACCTGTTGCGCGGCCCGCTGGTGCCGGAGGGGCTGACGGTGACCGTCACGCGCGACTATGGCGCGACCGCGAACGAGAAGGCGAACGAGCTTCTGTTCCATCTGGCGCTGGCGACGCTGTCCATCGTCATCCTGGTCGCCGTCCTGATCGGCTGGCGCGAGGGGCTGGTCGTGCTGGCGGTGATCCCGGCCACCATCCTGCTGACGCTCTTTGCGTCGAACCTGATGGGCTACACCATCAACCGGGTCAGCCTGTTCGCGCTGATCTTCTCCATCGGCATCCTGGTCGACGACGCCATCGTAGTGATCGAGAACATCGCCCGCCACTGGGCGATGGAAGACGGCAGGCCGCGCGCAGCCGCCGCGATCGACGCGGTGGCCGAGGTCGGCAATCCGACGCTGGTCGCCACGCTGACGGTGATCGCCGCGCTTCTGCCGATGCTGTTCGTGTCCGGCCTGATGGGGCCGTACATGGCGCCGATCCCGATCAACGCCTCGGCGGCGATGGCGTTTTCCTTCTTCGTCGCGGTGATCCTGACGCCCTGGCTGATGCTGCGCACCGCCGGCCGCCGCGCCTTCGCCGGCGGGGAGGCCGGGCATGGCGCCGGACATGACGGCGGGCGGCTTCCGCGCCTGTACCGCCGCGCCGCCGCGCCCGTGGTGGCCAGCCGGCGCAACGCCTGGATCTTCCTGGCCGTGGTCGGCGGGGCGACGCTGATCTCCATGACCGCCTTCGCCACGCGCACGGTGACGGTGAAGCTGCTGCCCTTCGACAACAAGAGCGAGTTCCAGGTCGTCCTCGACCTGCCCGAAGGCGCCACGCTGGAGCGCACCGAGCGCGTGCTCGACGAGGCGGCGGCCCGCCTTGCGGAAATCCCGGAAGTCGAGTCGATCCAGCTCTATGCCGGGACCGCCGCGCCGTTCAATTTCAACGGCCTGGTCCGCCATTATTATCTGCGCGACAGGCCGGAGCAGGGCGACCTCCAGGTCAATCTGGCGCCCCGGCACGACCGCCATCGCGCCAGCCACGCCATCGCGCTGGAGGCGCGGGAGCGGCTGGCCGGTCTGGACGCCCCGCCGGGCACCGCGCTGCGCGTGGTGGAGGTCCCGCCCGGACCGCCGGTGATCGCCACCCTGCTGGCCGAAATCTACGGCCCGGACGCCGACACCCGCAGGCAGACCGCCCGCGCGGTGCGCGAAGCTTTCGACGGCGTGCCCTTCATCGTCGACGTGGACGACAGTTTCGGCGAACCGCGCCCGCGCCTGCGCATCGCCATCGATCAGGACGCGCTGGAATATTTCCGGGTCGAACAGCAGGACGTGTACGAGACGGTGCAGACCCTGCTGCGCGGCGCGCCGGTCGGCTATTCCCATCGCGGGGAGGGGCGAAACCCGATGGAGATCGCCGTCGCCATGCCGCGCGGCGAGCTGATCTGGGACGCGCGGATGGAGGCGACGCCGACCCCGGCCAACGCCCTTCCCGGCGCGCGCGCGGTGACGGAGCTGGGCGACGTGGTCACCGCCACCGAAGAGCCCGGCTCATACCCCATCTTCCGCCGCGACGGCCGCTATGCCGAGATGGTGATGGGCGATCTCGCCGGGGCGTTCGAGGCGCCGATCTACGGCATGCTGGCGGTGCAGAAGGCGCTGGCCGAGCGCGAATGGGCGCCCGGCGCGCGGCCCGACATCCGCCTGCACGGCCAGCCCGAGTCCGACGCCCGGCCAACGCTGCTGTGGGACGGGGAGTGGGAGATTACCTATGTGACCTTCCGCGACATGGGCGCGGCGTTCGCCGTCGCCATCCTCGGCATTTACGGGCTGGTGGTCGCCCAGTTCGGCAGTTTCCGCGTGCCGCTCGTGGTGCTGACCCCGATACCGCTGACTCTTATCGGCATCATCCTCGGCCACTGGCTGTTCGGCGCGCCGTTCACCGCGACGTCGATGATCGGTTTCATCGCGCTCGCCGGCATCATCGTGCGCAATTCCATCCTGCTGGTGGATTTCATCCGCCATGAGGCGCGCCCGGGCGACACGCTGCGCGAGACGCTGCTGCGCGCCGGCGCGGTGCGCTTCAAGCCGATCCTGCTGACCGCGCTGGCCGCGATGATCGGCGCGGCGGTGATCCTGTTCGACCCGATTTTCCAAGGCCTGGCCATCTCGCTCCTGTTCGGCCTCGCCTCGTCCACCATTCTGACCGTCCTGGTCGTCCCGGCGATCTATGTGATCTTCAAGGATCCAGACGCCCCGATGGCCCCGGCGGTCCCAGCCGGCGCTCAGGAGGCGCATCGCTCATGACCGTAGGACGTCTGGTCACCCTGACAGCGGGGATCCTGATCCTCGTGTCTCTGGTTTTCGCCTGGATCGGCTCGGACTGGTGGCTGCTGCTGGCCGCCTTTGTCGGGGCCAATCTCGTCCAGTCCAGCTTCACCGGTTTCTGCCCGGCGGCGATGATCTATCGCGCGCTCGGCGCGCCGCGCGGCGGCGCTTTCGGCTGACACGCAAGGGCAGGGGAGGAACCACGATGGATGTGGCGACGCGCGAGCAGATCCTTTCAATCCTGTCCGGCGCCGCCGACATGACGCTGGCGACCAATCGCGCGGACGGGTTCCCGCAGGCGACGGTGGTCAGCTTCGTCAATGACGGGCTGGCCCTGTATTTCGGCTGCGGCGCGGAATCCCAAAAGCTGCGCAACATCAGGCGCGACCCGAAAGTCTCGGCCGCGATCACCCTGCCTTACGACAGCTGGGATACGATCACCGGCGTCTCGCTCGGCGGACTGGCGACGGTCCTATCCGACCCGGCGGAGATCGAGCGGGTCGGCGCGATGATGTTCGCCAAATTCCCGCAGGCGGCGGCGGTGGCGCAGGCCGGCCCGCCGCCGGATACGGCGCTGGTCCGGGTCGATCCGGTTGCGATCTCCGTCCTGGATTACGCCCAGGGCTTCGGCCATTGCGAACTGACGGTCGCCGAGCCCGGCGGTGCGCTGGCCTGACCGGCCCGCCGGATCAGCCGGCCTTTTCCGCGGCGCGCTTGCGCGTCTTGGTCACGCCCATGACGTCCAGCGCCAAGCGCTCATAGAACGGCTCGGCCACGCCGCGGCGCACCTTGTTCAGGAAGAATTTCTCGAACGCGATCTTGGCCAGATGCACCCATTTGCCCTGGCTGGCCCAGTTCACGTTGCGCGGCGGGATTTGCGGCATGGCTACGAAGGCCACGCCCTCGTCGCCGAAATCGGCCAGGCAGACCGCGTTCCAAGTCGCCTCGTGCGTCGCCTCGCGCCCCTCGATCAGGGCGGCGATATTGTCCGCCGTGGCGCGGACCATGGATTCGATCATGAAGCCCGTCTTCGGCACGCCGACCGGCACCGGATACTGGCCCATCGGCGGGATCGCGATGCACACGCCGATGGCAAAGATATTGCCGTAGGCCGCGTTGCGCTGGGTCTTGTCGACCAGCACGAACCCCTTCGGATTGCTCAGCCCCTCGACCCCGCGCACGGCCTCCACGCCCCGGAACGCCGGCAGCATCATCGCGTAGCTGAAGGGCAGGTCGTGCGTGGCGGTCACTTCGCCGCCGGCGCCCACTTCCTCCACCGTCATAGCGTCGGCGCCGACCTTGGCGACCCGGGCCGAGGTGATGAAGGAGATGTGCCGCTGGCGCAGCTCGCTTTCCAGAAGCCCTTTCGTGTCGCCGACCCCGTCCAGGCCCAGATGGCCGATATAGGGCTCGGACGTCACGAAGGTCATCGGGACCCGGTCGCGCAGCTTCCGCCGCCGCAGCTCGGTGTCCATGATGAAGGCGAACTCATAGGCCGGGCCGAAACAGGACGCGCCCTGAACCGCGCCGACCACGATCGGGCCGGGATTGTCCAGAAACTCCAGCCAGCCGTCATAGGCGGAGTCGGCATGGTCGACATGGCAGACCGAATGGGTGTGGCCGCCATGCGGCCCCAGCCCCTCGATCTCGTCGAACGCCAGTTCCGGGCCGGTGGCGATGACCAGATAGTCGTAGGCGAGGGTCTGCCCGTCCGCGAGGTCCAGCCGGTTCTGATCGGGCAGCACTTTGGTCACGCGCTGCTGCACGAACTCGATCCCGCGCCGCTTCAGCATCGGGGCGAGGGGGACCTTGATCTGGGCCGGCTTCCGCCAGCCCACCGCGACCCAGGGGTTGGACGGCGTGAAATGGAATGTGGGCGTGTCCGCCACCATGGTGACCCGGTGCGGCTTGCCCAGCCGGCCCCGCATCTCCAGCGCCATGGGAACGCCGCCGATTCCCGCTCCGACAATCACGATATGCGCCATGGCTGAATCCTCCCGCCTGCGGGCTCTCGGCCCCTGGCGACAGAATCCTACCCGCCGCGGCGCGGCGGACTTTGATCCGTGTCATGTCCGCTGATGTGGCCCGGCGGCCCCGGTCGCGGCTCTAATCGCGCGAAGCGACCCGGACGCCGTCCGCCACCTGTTCGCCCGGATACAGGATCAGCCGGTCGCCGGCCTCCAGCCCGTCCAGCACTTCGGCGACCTCGCCATTGTCCCGGCCGATCCGGACCGGGCGCAGACGCGCGCGGCCGTTCTCCACGCGGAAGGTCGCCCACTGCTCGCCGTCCCGGAACAGGGCGGACACCGGCGCCTGCAGCACGTCCTCGCCCCGCCACAGCGTGATCGCCACGTCCGCGCGCCAGCCGTCGCCCAGGCCCGCCTCCGCGGCGGCGGCCGGGTCCTCCAGATCGATCAGCACATTGACGCGCTGCTCCTCGACGCCGAGCGCGGAGATTTTGGTGAAGCCCGACGGCTCCACCCGGCGCACCCGGCCGGCCAGCGGATCGGGCTCGCCGCCCCAGTTCTCGATCGCCGCATCGGCGCCGTCCTGCACGCGCGCCGCGTCGCTGGACAGCAGCTCGGCGATGATCTCCAGATCGGCCAGGTCTCCGATCTCCAGGATCGGCGCGCCGGGCGCGACCACCGCCTCGCTCTCCTGCGTGACGCGCAGCACCTTGCCGGAAACCGGCGCGGCGATCTCCAGGATCGCGCCGCCGCCGTCCGCGTTCGGGCCGGCCAGCCGGGCGCGCGCGGCCGCCAGTTCGGCCTCCCGCACGCGGCTTTCGGCCCGCGCCGCGGCCAGCGCGGCCTCCGCCGCGCGCAGATCCCGCCGGGCGCGGTCGCGCGTCGCGATCGGCGCCACGCCAGTCTCCGCCAGGCTTTCGAACCGTTCGGCCTCCGTGGCGGCGAGGTCGTAGTCCGCGCTCGCCTGACGCACCCGGTCGCCCGCTGCGGCCAGCGCCGCTTCGGCCGCCGCCGCCGCGGCGTTAGCCTCGTCGCGGGAGCGGGCGTCCAGAAAGCCGGAGGTTGGCGGCAGCAGGCGCGCCACCGTCTCCCCGGCGTGCGCGGGGTCTCCCGGCTCCTTCTCGACGCGCAGCAGCTGACCGCCAATGGGCGCGGACACGACAAACACGTCGCGCACCCGCGCGCGCACCTCGTCCCGCACGCTCACCGTCATGCCCCCGCGCGCAACCTCCGCCACATCGACCAGAAGCGGGGTGGGGCGGAAGGCAAAGACCAGCGCCGCCCCGACGATCACCGTCACGGCGGTCCAGAAAACGATGCGGAAATTCAGCTTCACCATCATGTCCCTATTCGCGCGTCTTCAGCACCGCGACGATATCGATCCGGTCCAGCCGCCGTCGGACGATCAAGCCCGACGCCGCCGCGACGAACAGCACCACCGCTCCGGCGAACCCGAACGTGCCCGGGCGAATGATAAAAGGCAGGCGGTACAGGTCCGAACTCATCGCGGAGGCGAGGAACCTCGCCAGCGCCGCGCCGCCCAGAGCGCCCGCCGGCAGCGCGGCCACGGTCAGCAGCGCGATCTCGCCCAGCAGGATGTAGGACACCTCGCCCCGCGTGAATCCGAGCACCCGGAGGGAGGCCAGCTCCCGCTCCCGCTCGGCCAGTGAGATGCGCACGCTATTATAGACCACGCCCGCGGCGATCACCGCGGCGAAGCCGGTATAGATCAGGATGTTGCGGCCCATATTCTGGTCCATCAGCTCGCGGAAATTGCGCTCCGCCAGCCGGTGCAGCGAGACGCCCGCCACCCCCGGCGCCGCCTTCAGGTCCGCGTACAGCGCGTCCAGCCGGCTGGAATCCACGATCATGTTGACCCCGGACACGACCGGCCCCTCGCGCAGCAGCGCGTTCAGATCCTCGATCTCCATCGTCGCGGCGGATCCGATCAGCGTGGTGACCACGCGCGCCACCGGGATATGCACGGTCGGCCGCCTTCCCTCGGTGATTTCGATCTCCAGCGTCTCGCCCGCCGCGATGTCCAGCTTGATCGCCAGATCGCGCGACAGCACCAGCCCGCCCGGCGGCGGCGTGATGGAGCGTCCGCTGGAATCGAGCAGGCGGGAGAGTTGCGCTTCCGGCGGCGCGCCGGTCAGCGCCGCCCGTTCCTCCCGGTTGCCGTTGCGCAGGCGGGCGGACACCACGCGATAGGGCTCGGCCGCCACCACGCCGGGCGCCTGGGCCAGGCTGTAATAGGCGGTGCGCCCTCGGGGCTCCACGAAGCTGGCGGCGAGGTCGTACCGGTTCGCCAGATTGAAATAGGAGGCCGTCATCACCTCCATGGAGTCGGTGAAGAACAGCGTGCCGATCAGCAGCGCGCCGGACGTCGCCACGCCGATGGCGGTGAACGCGGCCCGGCCGGGCCAGCGCGTGATCTGGCGCAGGATCATGCGCGATTGCTGGTCCAGCATCGTCCAGGCGGTGATCCGCGAGCCGAGCGCCCGCGAATAGTCCGGCGGGGGCGGCGGCGTCATCGCCTCGGCCGGGGCCAGCCGCGCCGCGCGGCGGACCGAGATCATCGCGCTGCCGCACACCGCGAGCGTCGCCACGCCGATGGCCAGCAGATAGTCGCGCGCGTCGGCCTGGAACACGAGGAAAGGGAATTTGTAGTAGTCGGCATACAGCCCGGCCATGCCGCGCCCCAGCCACACCCCGACGGCAACGCCGACGGCCACGCCGATCGCGGCGATGGCCGCCACGAATTTCAGATAGTGCAGGATCACCGCCCGGTCGGAATATCCGAACGCCTTCATCAGGCCGATGGCGCTGCGCTCCGTCGCGATCAGCCGGGCGACCACCACGTTCACCAGAAACGCCGCCACCGCCAGGAAGATCGGGGGCAGGATGGCGCCCATGGTTTCCAGCTGCTCCAGCTCGCTCGTCAGGAAAGCGTCGGACAGCTGGTCTTCGCGGCCATAGGCGCCGGGCGCGCCATAGGGGGCGAGCAGGGCGTCGAGCGCGGCGATGACCGCGTCCTCGCTGACCCCGCGCATCAGCCGGATCGCGGCTTCGTTGAAGGCGCCGCCCTGGCCGGCCATCTCGCCCAGCGCCTCGCGCGACATCCAGGCGACGCCGAACAGGCGGTCGTCCGGCACCAGCTGGCCCGGCGCGATGGCGTAGACATGTTCCGGCGAATAGGCGCGGCCGACCACGGTCAGCGTCTCGCGCCCGCCGCGGATGGTGGCGCGCACCTGCGCGCCGATCTCCAGCCCGTGCGCCGCGGCGAAACTGTCCAGCAGCACCGCCTCGTCCCGCCGGCCGGGCGCCGGCAGGTGGCCCTCCGCCAGATAGAGCCGGTTCACATGCGGCTCCCGCCCGTCGGGCAGGGACAGGACCTCGCCGCTCGCCGGCTCGCTCATATCGTCCAGGTCGAACAGCGCCGGCGCGCGCACCCGCGTCTCCACCGCCTGCACCCCGTCGATCCCGCGCAGGCGGGGCATCAGGTTTTCCGGCGCCCGGACCACCGGCGCCCAGACATGGGCGAAGCGGTGCCGCTCGTAATAGGCGTCGCGCGTCTGCTCCAGGGAGGACAGCATCCCCACCGCCAGCAGGTGGACCGACACGCCCGCGCCGATCACCAGCGCGATGGCCAGCGCCTGCAGCCACATCGCGCGCAAATCGCGCAGCAGCTTGCGGTCGGTCGCCCGCAGCAGGACAAGGCGGCGCCGGCTCACCAGGCCAGCTCCCGCGGCGGCGTGCGCTCCGCGTTCTGCCGCACCTCGCCGATCCGGCCGTCCGAAAACGTGACGACGCGGTGCGCCATGTCCGCCACGCCGGAATTATGGGTGATGATCAGCGTCGTGGAGTTCAGCTGGTCGTTGACCGTCTGCAGCGCCTCCAGCACCCGCACGCCCGTCGCGCTGTCCAGCGCGCCGGTCGGCTCGTCGCACAGCAGCACCTCCGGCCGCTTGGCGACCGCGCGCGCGATGGCCACACGCTGCTGCTCGCCGCCGGAAAGCTGGGCCGGGAAATGGTCCAGCCGCGCCTCCAGCCCGACCAGGGCGAGCGCCTCCTCGGGCGTCATCGGGTCCTCCGCGATCTCGGTGACCAGCGCCACATTCTCCCGCGCGGTCAGGCTCGGCATCAGATTGTAGAACTGGAATACGAAGCCGACATGCCGCCGCCGGTACCGGGTCAGCGCGCTCTGCTTCGCCTCGCTCATGTCCTGGCCCCGGAACAGAAACTCGCCGGACGTGGCGTGATCCAGCCCGCCCAGGATGTTCAGCAGGGTCGACTTGCCGCTGCCCGACGGACCCAGCAGGACGATCATCTCCCCCTCCGGTAGGTCCAGATCGACGCCGCGCAGCGCATGCACGGCGGTGGCGCCATCGCCATAGATCTTGGTCAGGCGCCGCGTCCGGAAACACAGCGGCGCGTCGGCTGTCGCCATTTCGAATCTCCGGGCCGGCGGGCCGGCCATTCTGCCGGGCGCGCGTCGCGGTTATTTGATCCGCCTCAAAGCCGGGCCCGGCGGCAGGGGCGATGGTCGGCCGGAATCGCAGCCGCAGACGCCCGGCGCCGCGATGATCGAACCGCCCGCCGGATCGGACAAGGGACGGGGGGGACGCAGCTTTGAGGCCGGAGGAACGATGAGCCACGCACGCCATTCAGCCGGGATTGCGCCGGTGCGGATTCCGAACGCGGCGCGCATCGTCGTCGCGGATGCGCGCAAGGCGCTGCTCCTGGTCAATGAGGGCGAGGCGGACGTCCTGAACCTGCGCATCGAGCGGGTGCTGGAGGCGCCGGACAATCCGCCCGCGCGCGATCAGGCGACGGACCGCCCCGGGCGTCTGCAGTCCGGCGGACAGCGCAGCGCCGTGGAGCAGACGGACCGCCACCGCGAGGCCGAGGCGGCGTTCGCCGCCGAGGTGGCCGCCGCCTTTCTGGACCCCGCGCCCGTCCTGCTGACCGCCCCGCCGGAATTCCTTGCCGAGCTGCGCCGGCGCATGCCGGCCTCGGCCGGCCAGACCGGACAGACCGTGCAGGTCACCAAGGATCTGGTGCATCTGCCGCTGGACGAGATCGAGCGGCGCCTGGCCGGCGGGGAGGGCTGAGGGAGCGTCCGTTTGCCTGCGGCGGGTTTGATCCCCGTCAAAGGCATGGGCGCGCGCGCGGTTAATCTGCCCGGACATCGGACCCAGGAGACAGAGATGGCAAAAACGCCGAAGACGGATGCGCAATACGCCGCATGGTTTTCCGATCCGGGAAGCCAGCTGGGCGTGCTGAGTGAGATGACCGGCAAGAATTTCGAGATCGCGCAGACCGCCGGGCAGGCAATGCTGCAGGGCGCGCTCGGCATGGGGCAGGAGCTCAGCAATTTCATCAGCGGGCGGATGAAGAAGGACGTGGAGGCCGTAAAGGCGATCTCCGGCTGCCGATCGCTCTCCGACGTCTGCCGCGCCCAGGCCGATTTCCTGGGCGAGGCGGCGCGCGACTATGCCGACCAGACCTCGCGCATGCTCAATATGGGCGCCAACGCCGCTGCCGAGACGGTGGACGCCGTGGCCAGCATGGAGCCGGTCTCCGAACTGGGCATGACCGGCGCCGCGCCTGAGCCGGACGCTCCGGCGGAAAAGCCGGCCAGTCCGCGCAAAGCGGCGGCGGACGCCGCAGTCTGAGGCCTCGCTTTAGTCGGCGTCGAGCACGGCGAGGGCGCCCCGCACGGCGTCCTCGACCGCGCCGGAATTATCGATATGCGTCCATCGCGCCGGCTCGGACAGCGTCCGCAGCTGGCGCTCCACGATCTCGGGTGTGGCGTCCGAGGCGTCGCCGCTGCGCGCCGCGGCCCGGGATTTCAGGACGCCGGGCGGCGCGGTGATCCACACCCCGGCGAAGGCCGCCCCGGCCGCGCGCGCCGTCGCTCCGATCGCATCGCGCTCCTCGTCCCGCCCGTGCACCGCGTCCGCGACGACCGAATGGCCGGCGCGCAGAATCGTCCCGGCGCGGCGCCGCAGCTCCGCATAGACGCGGTCCGACGCCGCGCGCGTATAGGACGCCTCGGGCATCCGCTCGGTCTCGCCGACCCCGGCCAGGGCTTTGCGGATCTGGTCGCTGCGCAGGACGACCGCGCCCGGCGGCGGCGCAATCCGTGGCGCGGCGCTCCGGGCGATGACGCTCTTGCCGCTGCCGGAAAATCCCCCGACCGCCAGCAGGACGGGCGGAGACGGCGCGAGCATGTTCAGCGCGGTGTCGAGATAGGCCTGCACCTGCTCCCGCGCCTCATCGGCGGCCTGTCCCGCCGCTTCCTCCGCCCGCACCGCCCAGACCTTCGCGCGGACAGCCGCGCGCATGGACAGGAACAGCGGCAGCGCCGCCAGCCCGTCCAGATCCGCATCCTCGCTCCTCAGCGCGATCCAGCGATTGAGCAGCGCGTTCGCCAGATCCTGCTGCCCGCTTTGCCAGCAATCCATCAGCAGAAAGGCGAGATCGTACATCACGTCGATCGTCGCCATCTCCTCGTCGAACTCCAGCGCATCGAAAATGACCGGCCGTCCGCCGATGCGCGCGACGTTCCCCAGATGCAGATCGCCGTGGCAGCGGCGCACCTGTCCCTCCCGCGCCCGCAGATCGAGCAGCGGCCCCACGCGCTCCAGCATGCGCGAAACGCCGTCGTCCAGGCGGTCCAGGTCCGATGCGGCGACGATGGACGCGGCCTCCCGTAAATCCGCGATGTTCTGCCGCGCGATGCGCGCGATGCGCTCCGCCCCGTCGCTCACCCGCGCCATCGCCGCGCCCTCGTGCATCGCGGCGATTTCGCTGGCCAGCGTCTCCGCCTCGTCATCGGACAGAGGCGCGTGCCGCAGCGCGTGATCCAGCGTCGCCGCCGGATCGAACGCGCGCATATGGACCACCCAGTCCACCGCCTCGCCGCGGCCGCCCAGAGCGAGCCCGCCCGACGCCTCGCGGGTCACCGCGATGGAGCCGAGATAGATGTCCGGCGCGGTGCGGCGGTTGAGTTCGATCTCGCGCCGGCACACCCGCTCGCGCTCCGCCCGCGTCGTGAAATCCAGATAGGGCAGGCGCACCGCGCGCTTCAGCTTGTAGGCGTCGTTCCCCGCCACGAAGAGCACGGCCGCATGGGTCTTGATGATGCGCGGCGCTTCACCGCCATGCGACGCCGGATCGCTGAGAAAGGCGATCACGGCGCTCTGGTCCGACTGGCTTTGGTCCGACCGGCTCTGATCTGGCTGGTTGTCGCGGTCGGTCATGGCGCGCCCGGTGCGGATGTCCCGCCGCACTGTAACGCACTGGCGAAAACCGCGCCGGCCGCTCGGCAATCCGGTCAGGAGGGCGCGGACTCCGTTTCCTGTTCCGGGGACGCATCCACCACGCCCCAGTCTTGGACCGACATCAGATAGGCGATCAGCGCATCGATCACCGCCGGCTCGAACTGGAAGCGCGGCATGTCCGGATGGCCGACGCGCAGCCCGTGCACGAAATCGAGCCGCAGCGACTCCGCCTGGTATTGCAGCAGCACCCGGCGCAAAGGCGGCGCGTCCGGCCGCGGGCTGTCGCCGGTCGTCCCGGTGGCGTGGCATTCGGCGCAATTATTCTCGGCGATGAACTGTCCCCGCGCGATCAGCCGCTCTTCGCTGCCCATCATCGGCTCTTCGGCCACGGCCGGCGCCGCGGCGTCTGCTTGCATCGCGCCGTCCGGCGCGCATGCCGCACAGAGGGCCGCGCACAGGGCCGCGAGCGAAACGGCGGCCGGAATGGCGAGTCTGGACATGGTATCACGCTCCCTCGGCGGCCCCGGTGGGAATCAGCCTAGCGGGCGGCCGATCCCCGGCTTTTGACCCAGCTCAAAGCGCTTTGACGGGAGAAACAAGGGGGGAGTGGCGGAGAGGAAGGGATTCGAACCCTCGAAACGGTTCCCCGTTTACGCCCTTAGCAGGGGCGCGCCTTCGACCACTCGGCCACCTCTCCGCCGCCGGACCTACAGGCTGCGCCGGGGGGCTGCAAGACCTTGATTGGGCTCGCCGCTGCCTTTCGCGCAGGGCCGTCAAAATTTCGTTCACCATGGGACTTAACCGCGGCTTATCCGCGACTGCGCTATTGCCGGAGGACCTAGGGAGAGACCCAAATGGCCCATCCGGCCGGCGCGCACGCCGCGCCTCCTGCGCCGCCTGCGGCGCGCGCGGCGAACGCCGCCGCGGCATCCGCCCATGGCGCCGCCGCCGCCGAATACGGGGCGGGAGCCTGGCCGCGCGCGGCCTTCGCCGGCGCGGTGCGCTGGGCCGATTTCGCGCTGCTCGCCGTCTTCTATTTCGGCCTCGGTCACGCGCTGTCCGCGAACGGCTTGCTCAACGCCTCGCTGGCCTCCGCCGCGCCCTGGCTGCTGGGGCCGCTCTTCGCCGCGGCGCTGATGCGCGCCGCCGGCGCCTATCGTTTCGACGCCTATGAGAGCGTCGGTCGCCACGCCGCCATGGCGGGCGGGGGCGCGCTCGCGGCCGCCGGCCTGGCGGCGCTTGCCGCGCTCGTTTCGCCCGCGCCGGCGGGCGGGGTGCTCACCGCCGGCGTGCTCGGCGCCTGCGCTGCGGCGCTGGCGCATCAGGGCTGGCGCGCGCTGTTCCGCTATCTGTCGCGCAGCGGCCGGTTCGCCCGCAATGTCGTCATCGTCGGCGCCACGCCGAACGCCGAACGCCTGATCGAGACCAACGCCCGCACCGGCGAGGTCAATGTGATGGCCGTGTTCGACGACCGCGCCGCGGGCGGCCGCGCGCCGGCCGATATCGGCGGCGCGCCCGTGCTGGGCTCGCTGGACGACCTGATGGCCTGGCCGGACCTTCCGCGCGCCGACTGCATCATCATCACCGTTACTTCGCTGGCGGCCGAGCGCACGCGCGACCTGATCGAGCGGCTGCGCCCGCTGCCCAACAAGATCGTGCTGTTCCTGGACCTGGATTCCTTCCAGCCGGAGGCGACCAATCTGGCGCGCATCGCCGATTTGCCGGTGGCCTTCGTGTCCGGCCGGCCGGATGGCTGGGCGCGCCTTGCGGTGAAGCGCGCGGCGGACCTCGTCACTGCCGGGCTCGCGCTCGTCGTCTTCGCGCCGGTCATGGCCGTGGTCGCCATCGGCGTGCGGCTGGACAGTCCGGGCCCCGTCCTGTTCCGGCAGAAGCGCCACGGCTTCAACAACAGCGTCATCGAGGTGCTGAAATTCCGCACCATGCGCGCGGACGCCTGCGACCAGCCCGTGCGGCAGGTGGAGCAGGGCGACCCGCGCGTCACGCGCTTCGGCCGCTTCCTGCGCAAGACCAGCCTCGACGAGCTGCCCCAGATCTTCAACGTGCTGGGCGGGGAGATGTCGATGGTCGGCCCGCGCCCGCACGCCATCGGCATGAAGACCGGGGAAATCGAGTCCGCGCGTCTGGTGGCGGACTACGCCCATCGCTGCCGGGTGAAGCCCGGCATCACCGGCTGGGCCCAGGTCCACGGATCGCGCGGCCCGGTCCACACTGCGGAGGATGTCGCCCGCCGCGTGCGCTACGACATCGACTATATCCAGCGCCAGAACCTGCTGCTGGACCTCTGGATTCTGGTCTGCACCATCCCCTGTTTCCTCGGCGACTCCCTGCGCACGCGCTAGGACGTCGGAGCGGTCCTCAGGCGGCCGCCCATCCGAAATCGGCGATCCGTCCGGCCTTGCGCATCGCCTTGCCGGGCAGGGCGGAGAGAGGCCCCAGCGGCGCGGATTCCGCGGCGCGCGCCGCGCCGTCCATCGCCATGTGCGCCAGCCCGGCGGCCGATGGCGTGCGCAGCGCCCCGCGCAGCAGCGGGATTGTCCGGCTGGCGAACTCCCGCTTGTAGGAATAATCCCCCGCGCCCAGATGGATCGCGGTCCAGCCATGCTCGGCCCCGGCCTCGGCCAGCGACTCCAGCAGAAGATTGCCCGGGCTGTATTTCCCGAACGCCCGGTCATAGCCGGGGAACCAATAGTGCAGGACCGGTCCGGCCTGCATGCCGAAATGCGCCGCCACCGGTTGCTCGCCCGCATAGAGCGTCGACAGCAGGCCCCGAAAAGCCGGCTTGTGACGCGCCCGGATGCGCTCCAGCAGGGCGCCGGTGGAGGCGGCGGCGAAAATGTCGAAATGCCCCGCGGCCGCCAGCTGCTCCCGCTTCCAGCCGCGCAGCAGGGCGAAGGCCGCGTCCGACCGGTCGTCGATCACCACGCGCAGCGGCCCGGCCGTGCGCTCCAGTCCCCGGCGTTTGGATCCCAGCCGCTTCACCGCGCTGCTCTGCGCGGCGCGAGCATCGCGCCAGGCTTCGAACCCGTCCTCCAGCCCGATCACCGCGCTGGTCGTGTCCGCCTCGCCGGTGAAGCCATGGCGGCCCTGGTCGGCGGGCAGGGCGTCATAGGCCATCACGCCGATCCCCGCCGCACGGGCGACTGCGCGCACGTCGACGGAGGTCTCGGGCCGGGCGATCAGGCCCTGGAAATCGGTCAGCGCCCCGGCGATCGGCCGGCAGAACCCGAGCGGGCCTTTGCGAAAGGGGAGGATCGCGGACAGGCGCACCCCGTCATTGACCAGCGCGACCTGCGCGTCCGCATGAACATCGCCCGCGATCTGACTGAATTCCGGGGCAAAATACGGGCTGGACAGCGCCTCGCCCTGCAGCATGGCGCGCCATCCGGCGATTTCGGCGGCGGTCAGGACGCCCGGGTGTTTCACTGTGATGCGCACGCCCATGCCCTAACAGCCTCACCGTTTCGAATTGGGAAACGCTTTGCCCGTATTACGGGCCGAACAAGGCGATCGAAGGGGTGAAATTCGCCTGCCGCGCGGTCCGAGTCTTGCATTTTCGCGTGTCAGACGAATTTCGGAGCGGTCCATGCTGGGGCGACACCTGCTGTATTATCTGCCGGTCAACGCGGCCCAGGCTGTGGTTGGCTTCGGCTCGATCTATGTCCTGACGCGCCTTCTGTCGCCGCACGATTACGGGCTGTACGCCCTGGCGCTGGCCGCCACCCATTTCGCGCATGTCCCGGTCTTCACCTGGCTGGAATCCGCCGCCGCGCGTTTCCACGCCCGCGCCCAGCGGCGCGGCCGGCTGGCGGACCATTTCGCCACGCTGTTCGCCGTCTGGGCCGTCGCGGCCGCCGGCTTCACGCTGGTCCTCGCCCTGGCGCTGTGGCTGCTGCCGCTGCCGGCCGAAATCCGTACTTTGTCCGGCTTTGTCGGCGCGGCGCTGATCGCGCGCGCCGCCATGAAGCTGTTCCAGGAATCGCGCCGCGCCGCGCAGGACGCCGCCCGCTACGGCGTGCTGGAAACCATCTATATCCTCGCCGGCTTCGGTATCGGCATCGGCTTCGTCCTCGGCACGCCGCTGCGCGCGGCCGGGCCGTTCGCCGGCCTTCTGGTCGCCGCGCTGGTCTGCGTGCTGGTGGAGGCGCCGGTCATGCTGCGCCGGGCGCGCGGCGGGCGGGCCCAGACCCTGCGCGCGGTGTCCTACGCCCGTTACGGCGCGCCGCTGTCCCTGTCGCTGGTGATGAGCCTGATCGTCTCGGTCTCCGACCGTTTCATGATCGCCGGCTTCCTGGGCGAAGCCGCCGCCGGGGTGTATGCCGCCGGCTATGCGCTCGCCGACCGCACGCTGGACATCCTGTTCGTCTGGGTCGGCATGGCCGCCGCGCCGCTGGCCGTCTCGCTGTTCGAGCGGGAAGGGGGCGAAAGCGCCCGCCGCGCCCTGAAGACCCAGGCCGAGACCATGGTTCTCATCTCCATGCCGGCCGCGGTCGGTCTGGCGCTGGTCGCCGGGCCGCTGGCTGCGGTCATGACGGGCGAGGCCTTCCGCGACCAGGCCGCGCACCTGATCCCCTGGGTCGCCGCCGCCGGCCTGCTGGGCGGTTTCACCACCTATTATCTGGACCAGTCCTTCGAGCTGACGCGCAAGACGCATCTCATCCCGCTGGTTCTGGCGGCGCCCGCCGCCGCCAATATCGTGCTCAATCTGGCGCTGATCCCGGTCTGGGGCGTGACGGGGGCGGTTGTCGCCACGGTCTGCGCCTACGCCGCTGGTGCGATCACCACCTTCATCGTCGGATCGCGCCTGTTCGCCCTGCCGTTGCCGGTGGGCGCCATCGTACGCACGGCTGCGGCTTGCGCCGTGATGGCCGTCGCCGTGCTGGCGCTGCCCTATTTCGGCAGCGCATGGGTTGCGCTCTTGATCCATGCCGGCGCGGGCGCGATCGCCTTCGCCGCCGCTGCCTTGCTTCTGGACGCGGGTCCATCCCGCGCCTTCGCCCTTGAGGCGCTGCGCCGCGTGCGCCGCCTGACTCCCCCGATCGTGGAGCCCGCCCGATGACGCCGATCCTGTCGATCCTCGTCCCTTTCTATCGCGACGACCCGTCCGGTCTGGTCCGCGCGCTGGCCGGCCAGTACGCCGATCTGGAATCCGGCGCGGCGGAGCTGATCCTGTATGACGACGGCAGCGCCGATTCCGAGCTCACGGGCCGTGTCGAGACCGCGCTGGAAGCCTGGCCCGGTCCCGCCGGCCTGATCCTGGGCGGGGTGAACAAGGGCCGCGCCGCGGCGCGCAATGCGCTGGCGGAGGCCGCGACCGCCCCGCATCTGCTGTTCCTGGACGCCGACATGCTGCCGTCGGATTCCTATTTCGTCTGCCGCTGGCTGAACGCCGCGCGCGGCCGGCCGGACATCGTCTTCGGCGGCTTTCAGGTGCCGGACCGCGTCGCGCCGGAAAGCGCGCTGCACCGCGCCTTCTCCGCCTCCGGCGACTGCCTCGATGCGCGGGCGCGCAACCGCAACCCGGCGCAATATGTCTGCACCAGCAATCTCCTGGTCCGCGCCGACGTCCTGCGCGCGGCGCCGTTCGACGCCGGCTTCTCCGGCTGGGGCTGGGAGGATTCCGAATGGGCCGCCCGCGCCGCCGCGCAGTTCCGCATCGATCATATCGACAACCCGGCCATCCATCTGGGCCTGGAAAGCGCCGACACGCTGCTGACCCGCTTCCGCGACTCGGCGGTGAACTATGCCCGCTTCGTCTCCCGCCATCCGGACCTGGCCGCCACGCTCGGCTCCTATGCCTGGGCACGGCGCGTGAAGCGCGCCCCGGCGGTCCGCCGCATCCGCCCGGTTCTGGCGGCGCTGGCGCGCGGCCATGCGCCCGCGCCGATGCCGGTGCGGGTCCTGGCGCTGAAGCTGTGGCGCGCCAGCTGGTATTCGGAGGTTCTGCCGTGAGCGGCGATCACGACGCGCCCTATATCCCGCCCGCCAATCTGATGGGCAAGGCGCTGCGCTGGAAGGCGCGCGCCACCGGCCGCCGGCTGAAGCGCGTGCGCCCCTCGCGCGGCATCGTCAGCTTCAGCTTCGACGATTTTCCGAAATCCGCCGTCACGGTCGGCGCCGCCGAGATGGAGCGCGCCGGCGCCCGCGCCACCTATTACGCCTCCACCGGTTTCGCGGGGCAGGACACCCATCACGGCGCCATGTTCGACGGCGGCGATCTGGCGCGGCTCGTGGCCGCCGGTCACGAGATCGGCGCCCATACGCACGGCCATATCGACTGCGCCCGCGCGTCGGAGGACCGCATCCTGGCCGACGACGAGCGCAACCGCGCCGCACTGCGCAAGATGGGGTTCGAAACCCCGATCCGCAGCTTCGCCTTTCCGTTCGGGGAGGCCGGTCCGCGCGTGAAGCGCGCGCTGGCCGAGCGCTATGACACGCTGCGCGGCGTCCGCCCGGGCTGCATGCGCGGCCGCGCCGATTTCAACATGCTGCCCGCCGTGGCGCTGGACCATGGCGAGGCGGGCCTCGCCCGCGCGCTGGAGGCGCTGCAGCGCGCCGCCGCCGAAGCCGCTTGGGTGATCCTGTTCACCCATGACGTCCAGGACGATCCCACCAGCTGGGGCTGCACGCCGGACATGCTGCGCAAGGCGGTCGAGACCGCGCACGATCTGGATCTGGATATTCTTCCCGTCAGCGAAGCGGCGGACGTGATCGCCGCCGCGGCGTAGGGCTCAGCTCGCCCGGCGCGCCGGCTCCGGCGCGGCGTCCGGCTCGGCCATGTTCACGATCACGCCGGCGGGCATGCCGCCGCGGTCGCGCACCGACTCGGCCAGGTATTCGGCCTCGCGGATCGCTTCCTCGCTGTCGTCCACCACGATCACCACCGCGTCCGCCTCGCCATAGAGCGGGCGGCCGGCGAAGGACCGTTCGGTCGCCGGCGCGTCGATCACCGCCAACTCCACCGTGTCGCGCAGCTTCTCCCAGTAATTGTGCGCCGCGCGGATATTCACCCGCCGCCCCTGGCTCAGCAGTTCGGGATGGAAGCGGGACACGAACAGCCGCGTGCCGCCGACCCGGTGCAGCGTCAGCAGAGCCGGAATCGTCTCGGGCCGCGCGCCCGGCTTGGCCTCGCCGCTGGCCACGCGCCAGAACGGGTCCTCGCCCAGCGTGGCGTCCAGCGCCGGCCCGATCGGGCCATAGCGCCGCCGCGCATCGGCCCCGGTGAAGGCGCCGAAATGCTCGTTGCGGGACAGGTCCAGGTCGAACAGCCACACCCCGCGCGGCGCGCGGCGCGCCATCATCCGGGCGAACTCGCGCGACAGCAGCGACACGCCCGTGCCGCCGCGGGGAGAGGTGAACATGATGACGCGGCCCCGGCCATCGGCCGGCCGGGTTCGGTCCAGGCCCGCGGCCAGTCCTGCCAAGTCCGCGCTGAGATCGATCATCGACGCTCCTGGGCGCAGAGTTACGCGAAATAAGGTTAACGGCTCTTTCACCCGTCGGGCGAGTCTGCCGCTTTCGCAAGGCTTTGCGGTATTGATCGGTGTCAAAGCCGCCCGCGCCCGGTCGTTCGCCGGGGTCTCGCGGGCGGTCTCCCGGGCCCAGGCGGGCTCCGCGAACAGCTTGCCGATGATCGCCACGAACATCACCCAGGCGAGGTTATTGCGCTGCAGGATGATGCTTTCGGACACGCTGAAGATCAGCGTCAGCACGACATAGGGCAGGGCGAACAGCGCCTCCCGCCGCGTCCAGATGCTGAGAAACCCCGCAAACGCGCCCGCCGCGACATAGACGACCGCGACCGCCAGCCCGATCACCCCGATGGAGAGCGCCGTCTCCAGCCAGCCATTGTGCGCGCTCGGTACCTTCCACTCGGTCGCCACGCGGACCCAGTAGGCCGGCCCGTACTCCCCGCGCCAGAACACGTCATAGCCATAGCCCAGCCACGGCTTGTCGGAGATGGAGCGCAGCAGCGCCTCCCAGATATCGGTCCGGCCGGTCAGGGTCGGGTCCTTGCCCAGCAGTTCGAAGAACATGCCGAGATTCCAGATCATCAGCCCGCCCAGGATCGTCGCGCCCAGCCCGACCAGCGCGACATAGGCCAGCGCGCTCAGCGCGTCGCGGCGCAGCAGGGCGACGGAGATCATCACCGTCGGGATCGACAGCAGCGCCAGCAGCGAAGTCTTCGACGTCGACATGAGGACGAGGAAGACGCACAGCGTCAGCCCGCCCCACACCCACGCCCTGCGCCGCAGATCCGGGTACAGCGCCAGCAGCGCCCCGAACACCAGCGCCCCGCGCGACATCATGGAGCCGAGCTCGTTCTTCTGCGGGAACACGCCCTGCCACGCGCCGGGGAATTCCACCGACATGATCCCGCGCGAGGGGATGGCGACGATCCAGAATTGGCTGGCCAGCGCCAGCACGCCGAACACCACGGCCAGCAGCAGGATCAGGTCGCGCCAGCTGAAGCGCGAGGCCAGGTACAGGCCGAACAGCGTGGTGAAGGCCAGCGCCACGGTCCGCCGGAACGTGATGTCCGGCTCGATCGACCACATCGTGGAGGCCACCGCCACCGCCACCGGGGCCAGCGCCAGCACGTTGAACGCGACATAGCGGGCCGAGCGCAGCGGCCGGATCAGCGCCGCGGCCAGCGCGAACAGATAGACCGGGTACCACAACAGACGCAGCAGCGGCTGTTCGTCGGAGGTCAGGGTCGGGTCGAAAAACACCGCCAGCGTCTGGGAGAACAGCAGCAGGCAGACAATCGCCGCGCCGACCTCGATCATCGCCGCCAGGCGGCGCAGGCCCGCCTGAACGGCGGGGTCCATGATCGCCGCATCCCGCCAGCTGGCGGCGGCGGCGTCAGACATAGCTTGGCGCCGGGTCCGCGCGCTTCTGGATCACGGCCAGCACGGGCAGTCTGGGCGGCGGGTCATAGGGATCGGGCGCCGCCGCCGCCTCGTCCAGATAGCGCGGCTGGGCGGCGGCTTTCTTCGGCCGCGCCGCCTGCACGGGACGCGGCGCGGTGCGCACCGGCGCGGTCCAGGCCGGCCAGGTCAGCGGCCCGCCGCGCAGCACGCCGCGCACCAGACCGGCCAGGAGCGAGATGAAACCGGACACGATCAGCGCCCCGGCCATCGCCGGCTTCTTCATGCTGCTGCCCTGCGAGGGCGGCACCGCCGGCTGCACGATGGAGACATTGTCCAGCGCGCCGGAGGCGAGGTCCCGCTGAGCGCGGTCCGCCTCCTGCCGCGTGGCGATGGCGTCCACCGTCGCCTGCAGCGAGGAGATGTCCCGCGCCAGCCGTTCGTATTGCGGGGCCAGGCCCTGGATGCGGATCTGTTCGTCCTGAAGCTGGTTGCGCTGGCGCGTCAGCTCGGCGACCCGGCGGTCCAGCGCCGCGGCCTGTCCGGTCAGCTGCAGCTCGTCGGTCTCCAGCGCCTGCCGCACCGGGTTCGGCCCGACGCGGCGGCTGCCCGCGCCCTCCGCGCCGCCGGCGGCGACGAACTGGGACAGCTGCGCGATGCGCTGGTCGATCTCCTGAACCGGGATCGAATCGTCGGTGTAGCGGGAGCGCAGCTCCTCGCGCTCCAGCATCAGGTCCAGCAGGCGCCCGCTGGCGTCGTTGTCGACATATTGTTCGATCTCGGCGGGCAGCTGGCTCATCCGGCTGCGCAGCGCGCCCAGCTGGGCCTGCGTCTGGGCCAGGTCCGCCTGCGCGGCGTACAGGGCGGCGGCCACGTCCACCTGCCGTTCCTGCAGGCCGGCGCGATAGGATTCGAAATCCCCGATCTCGTTTTCCTGCAGGAAGCCTTCCAGCGCCCGGTTCGCCCCGGCCAGCCGCGCCTCGTAATCCTCGCGCCGGTCGGCATAGCCTTCGGGGCTGTAGGACAGCAGAACCTCGGGGCGATAGCGCAGATATTCGGCCACCAGCGCGTTCAGGAATCGGCTCGCCGTGTCGGCGCGCTCGTGCGTGAAGCTGGCCTGGATGTTCGCAGCACCAGGGGCGGAGCCGACCGACAGGTTCTGGCTCACCCGCCGCACCGCCTGGGCGAACACGCGGTCGCGCGCATCGCCGGGCGCGGCCTCGACAAAATCGTTGGCCAGGTCCGGATAGACCGCGCGCAGGCCCATCGTCTCCAGTGTCCGCTGTTTCAGAACCTCGGCGTTCAGGATGTTCACTTCGGACTGGATGATCTGGTCGATGCCGAACGACCCGCCGGCGCTCGCCTGACCCAGCACCGGGTTATAGGCGTAGGCCTCGTCCAGCCGGACCAGCAGGCTGGTGCGCGCGGTATAGGTCTTGTCGAACACCGCATAGGCCGCCCCGGCCAGCAGCACGAAGCAGATCAGGAACACGACCAGCATGAAGCCGCGCTCGCGCCACAGCATCAGCGCGACATCGCCGATGCCGGTCGGGGGTGGGGGGCTCGCGTCTGCGGGCCGATAGGTCTGCTCGCGAGGCATCAGGAAAAGGGGTCCGCGCGGATATGGTTAAGAACCGAGAATTGAGCCCCAGACTTTAAATTTTCCTTATTCTTTACCGGTAGATTTACGTCCATGAACGCTTCGTTGCGAATTGCCGCCCTCGCGCTGCTCGGCCTTGCCGGTTGCGGCACGCTGGAGGAGGGCGCCCAGTCGGTCGGGCTCACCAACCCCTTTGCGCGCGAGGCGACCAGCGCCAACCGCTATGGCCCGGCCCCCGCGCCGCCGCCCCCGCCGGTCGACGACTGGACCGCGGCGAACTTCCAGGCCTGGAGTCCGAACACCCCGGACTATCTGCTGTACCCGGGCGATCAGATCGATATTTCAGTGCCTTCCGCGCCCGAGCTCTCGCGTCAGGTGATCATTGGTCCGGACGGCCGGTTCAACTTTCCCTATGCCGGGGCGGTGATGGCGGCCAACCGCTCCACGCCGGATGTGGAGGCCTCGCTGTCCAGCGCGCTCTCGCGCGACCTGCGCCGGCCTTATGTGGAGATTTCGCCGATCGGCTTCGGCTCTCAGAAAATTCTGGTGCTGGGCGAGGTCGGCCAGCCGGGCATGTACGACCTGCCCGGGCCGATGGGGGCGCTGGAGGCCATCGCGCTGGCCGGCGGCTTCGCCGATTCGGCCGACCGCGGGGACGTATCCATCATCCGGCGCGCCGCCAACGGCCGCCCGATGCGGCGGGAGGTCGACCTGGCCGCCACGCTGCGCGGCGTGGAGGGCGGCGATTACGACGTGCTGGTCCGATACGACATCGTTTTCGTGCCGCGCTCGGGCCTCGCCGGCGCCGGGATCTTCATGCAGCAGGTGCGCGACCTGATCCCGTTCAATATCGGCTTCTCCTACGCGCTCGGCGACGATTACGAGCGCGTTCAGACCAACGCCTCGATTCCGTAAGCCTTATCGAAAATTCGGGGGACGTCCGGCGTGCGCCATACGCGCGTGCGGGGCTTTCGCGCGCCTGATCGGGCGGAGAGCGCCGGCGGTCTCCGCCGCGCGCGGATCGCGGATAGGATGAAACCGTTCCGGCCGCACTCGGGACGCGGGCTCAGTCACTTGCGGCGGTTGGAAGTGCGTGGCGCGTCCGCACGCCGGGGTGACATCCGGCGGACCGGCGCGGCCGGCGGGCAGGGCGGATGGCACTACACGACCGACCATCCCAATCCCGCTCTGGAACCGGGGGCGAGAGCCTTCGAGAAATCCACGCGCGGGGCGCCTGGCGTTTCGCAATACAACAGACACTTCGAGGCGAAGCCTCAGGCGTCCTGCATCCCTCTCGCCGCTCCGGCGCCGTGCGCGCGGAGACGATTTATCCTGCGCGGACGAGCCGCGCCGGGAAGGGCGCCATCGGCGCCCGCAGCGAAGGAGACGTCAGTGACGGGTCGGTTCGCCGCGTTGCATCAGCAGCCATTCGCGGGCCGCACGTTGCGCCGCCGCGATTTCCGCCGTGCTCATTTCACGGGCCAGGTCGCCGCGATATTGCTTCGCCGCTTCGCTGCCCATCATCGCCGCCAGATTGAACCATTTATGCGCCTCGACCAGGTTGGCGGTGTCGCCTTCGCCGGTGGAGTAGATCAGGCCCAGCCGATACAGGTCCTCACCGGACGGGTCGGCTTGCAGCGCCTGATGCGCTTCTTGAACTTCGACATCGGTAAACGCCATGGAACTTCTCCCACAAATTGGGTGCGTCGGCCTTCCCCGGGTCCGTGTCGCTCCCTGCTCACCCCACGACCTATTCTTGGTCGCTACAGTCGTGAGTTTCCGTGGGCTCAGCTTGAAAAACGGTTAAGCTTGAAAAGGTGGCGCCCGGGTCGTGCAGCTTTTCTTCAAATCCGCTCCAAGCGTGGCATTTTCGCCGCGCAGGATTCAGATTCAGGTAACGGGCTGACGCCGTCTGCGCAGGCTTTCCGGGCCTCCGCCCAGCTCCTTCAGCTCCGCCACCGCCTCGGCATAGCCCTGCTCGACGGCCATGTCGTAGGCGCGCCAGTCGCGCATATCGATGCCTGACAGCTTCGGCGCGATCAGCATGTCCGCGATCCGCGTATGCAGGATCGCTTCCCCTTGTACGCCGACGGTGGCCGATCGGATCAGCAGGCTGGCGATCGGCGGCGGATCGCGGAAGCCGTGGCGCAGGATCCAGCCCAGAAAACCGGGCGGATCGACAAAATCCTCCGCGTCGATGGCGCCGGCGCGGCTGACATTCACGCCCACGATCGGGCCGCGATGGAAATTGCGCATCTGCTCGGCGGGGAAGTTCGCCATTACCGCGCCGTCGACCAGGACCTGTCCGTCGCGCACCTGCGGCGGCAGCAGGCCCGGAATGGCGACCGAGGCGCGCAGGGCCTGCCGCACCACGCCGGAGCGGTGGATATGCGGCTCGCCGCTGCTGAGATTGGCGGACACACAGAAGAACGGCCGCTCCATATCGCAGATTTCGGTGTCCCCGAAATGCGTGGCCAGCCGCCGGTCCACCTGTTCGCCGCGCGCCAGCGACACCACCGGCAGCACCCAGTCGCTGAGGGGGGACGATGTGACGAACGCCTCGCGCACCCGGCGCTCCAGCTCGTCGTCGTCCCATCCCATGGCGACGCCGGCGGCGATGATCGCCCCCATGCTGGTGCCGCCCAGGAAGTCGAAGGTAAAGCCCGCCTCGCGCAGGGCCCGGATGGCGCCAACATGGGCATAGGCGCGCGCCCCGCCGCCGGACAGAACCAGCCCGACCGACCGGCCGGCCATGGTGCGCCCCAGCATCGCCAGATCGTCGCGGTTGCCCGGCCGCCAGTGGAACACGCGCGCCGCCCCGGCCGCCGCGCGCCATTGCTCGGCGCTGGCCCCGTATCCGGTCTCCCCCGGATGCAGCATCACCACGTCCACCAGCCGCAGGTCGGAGAGGGGGGAGAAATCCTCCGGAAAGATCGGGTAGGAGGGCCGGGCGTCGGCGCGCACCATCAGCCAGATCCGGTCGGCCTGGCGCAGCACCGACCGCGTCCACAGCGAGTCGTTCAGCGGCGCGCCCAGGATGACGTAATCGTTCTCCGCCTCCATCGCGCTGATCTCGGCTTCCTCGTCCTCCAGCGAGGCGGCCGGGCGGAACGCCGCGCGCACGCCGCTGGCGCGGATTTCGGATTCCAGCATCCGGCCGAGCGTGGTCAGGTCGATGGACGGGGAGGTGGAGATCAGGGCGAACACCCGGGGCGCGGAGCTTTGCGGGCTCGCCCGGCGCATCCGCGCCACCATCAGCCTTGTCAGGTCGCCCATCGTCTCGGGGTCATTCCGCACCAGGGCGAAGAACGGCCCCTTGGGGATGGCGACGACCTCGCTGTCCCGCACCGCATAGACGGAGGACCGGTGCGGCTCGTCCGCGAACAGGGCCATTTCCCCGACCGGCTGGCCGGGCCGGATCAGGCCCAGCAGCTCCAGCCGCCCGTCCTCGGTCTCGTTGAAGGCGCCCAGCGCGCCGCTGATGACCACATAGAAGCAGTCGGACGGATCGCCTCTCAGATACAGCGCGCTGCCGCCCGGCACTGCGTACCAGGACCCGTCCTTGCGCAGCGCCCGCCGGCCGGCCTCGCCGAGGCGCTTCAGGAAAGGCGTGTCGAAGGCGCGCTCCGGGATCATCGCGCCGGAGTGTGGCGCACGCGCTGGCGCGGTCAACGTTCCCCTAATGCGCGAAATTGGCCCGGCGCTTGCTCCGTGCCCTCCGAACGGGCCGCCGATCCGCCCGAAATGAGACAACAGCGGCGGCCAAGGAGGGTGAAATGCAACATTCGGCGTTCCAATCCTGGACTCCCCGCATGTCCCGCGATTTCGGCGAGGCCATCGTGAAGGCGCGTCACCGTCTTCAGGAATCCCAGCTGTTCAGCGACGAAGCGCTGGCGGCCCTGGTCGACAAACACCCGCGCGAACTGTCCGATTTCTGCGCGCCGACCCATGACGAGCAGGGCCACGAGATCCTGCCCGCCGGGGAAATCGGCGACATGAGCGGCGCCGCGCTGGTCCACGCCGCCCACCAGGGCAAGCTGTGGATCAATCTGCGCCGCGCGATGAACATCCACCCGGAATATCTGGAGCTGATCGAGTCGGCCTTCTCCGACCTGCGCCGCCTGGCGCCGCGCTTCCGTCCGACCCGGTTTTCCGGCGGCATCCTGATCTCTTCGCCCGCCGCCCGCGTGCCCTATCACGCCGACAAGACCGACGTGATCCTGTGGCACGTCCGCGGGGTGAAGCGCATCCACGTCTATCCAAACGCCCAGCCGCATCTGCGCGACGAGGATATGGAAGTGCATATGCTGGACATCGCCCGCGACGACCTGCCCTACGACGCCAGTTTCGAGCGGTCGGCGGAAATCTATGAGCTGACGCCGGGCGACATGCTGTCCTGGCCGCTGCACAGCCCGCACCGGGTCGAAAACGTGGCCGGCCTGAACGTCTCGGTCACCACCGAATATTCCAGCTGGCGCTCGGCCCTGCAGAACGGCGTCTATTACACCAACGCCGTGCTGCGCCGCCGCTTCGGCCTCAATCCGTCTCCGGCGGCGAACGCCAATCTCGCCGAACGGGTCGCGAAACTGGCCATGGCGCGGGTCTTCCAGAAACTGGGCTGGGGCGCCGACGCGGCCGAGCCCTGGACCCCGCCGCAGGCCGAAGACCTGACCGGAGCCCTGGCACCGCAGATCGCCTGAACGAAGCCCTTGGCGAGGCGGCGCGGCCCTTTTATTTCGGGGCCATGCCGCTTCACCTCATCAAGCTCTGCGTCGGCGTCGACACGGTCGACGATCTGGAGCGCTGGGTCTCCACCCGGAAGAAGCGCCAGACCCACGTCACTCGCCAGACGCCCCGAAGGGGCGAGGAGATCCTCGCCGGCGGCTCGCTCTACTGGGTCATCAAGGGCGTCGTGCAATGCCGCCAGACCGTTCTGGGCCTGGAGGCCTGCGAGCGCGACGGCGTCGCCTCCTGCCGCATCGTCCTGGAGCCGAAACTGGTTCGCACCGAACCGGCTTTGCGCCGCCCGTTCCAGGGCTGGCGCTATCTGACCGACGCCGACGCTCCGGCGGATTTGAAGACGGGCGAGGGCGGGGGCGACCTGCCCGCCGACCTGCAGCGGAAACTTATCGAGCTTGGGGCCTGGTGAAGGGCCAGTTGTCGATCAGGCGCACGTCGCCGCCATCGTCGTGGTTCAGCCGCACCGCCGCCAGCACCCGCGCCTTCTGCCCCCCGGCGCCTTCTTGCAGCGGCGCCAGCCCGTCCTCCATCCGTGCCTCCAGATAATCGACGCCGTCGAACCCGGCCTCTTTCAGCACGTCCGCCCCGGCGTTCAGCACCGGCTTGGCCGGCTCCCCGGCGGCCAGCGCCTCGGCGGTCGCCTTCAGCACCCGGTTCAGCCGCGCCGCGACCTCCCGCTGGGCCGGCGTCAGCCGCCGGTTGCGCGACGACATGGCCAGGCCGTCCGCCTCCCGCACCGTCGGGGCGGACAGGATGCGGACGGGCAGGTCGAGGTCGGCGACCAGGCGGCGGATGACCTGCAACTGCTGGAAATCCTTTTCGCCGAAGACCGCAAGATCCGGCTGTACCTGATTGAAAAGCTTGGCGACAACGGTGGCGACGCCGTCGAAATGTCCGGGCCGGCTCGCCCCGCACAAAATCTCCGTCACGCCGGACACGCTGATCTCCGTCGCGAAGCCCGCCGGGTACATTTCGTCCGCCGAAGGGGCGTAGAGCAGGTCGCAGCCGCGCCCGGCCAGCAGCTTCGCGTCCGCGTCCTCGGTGCGCGGATAGGCGGCGAAATCCTCGTTCGGACCGAACTGGGTCGGGTTCACGAACACGCTGGCCACGCACCGGTCCGCCGCGCCGCGCGCCGCGTCGATCAGCGACAAATGTCCTTCATGCAGCGCGCCCATAGTGGGCGCGAACCCGACCGACTGGCCGGCCGCGCGCCAGCCCGCGACCGTCTCGCGCAGGGCGGCGACGGTGCGGACGACGGGTAAAGCAGAGGCGTTCGTCATGGCGCGCGGAATGTACGCAATGCCGGGGCGGGGGAAAGGATTAAGCGGCAATTAACCCGGATCACGGTGAATATTCCCATGTCGAGAATCTCTGTGCTGGCGATTGCGGTGGCGCTGGGCGCTTGCGCGACGCAGGGCGCGTCCGACCGGACGGCGCCCGGCGCAGCGACCGATTTGCCCTATCTGGCCGAGACCGTCGCCGCACAGCTTCAGGCCGCCGCCGCGGGCGATCCCGCGCGGCTGGCGGCGCTGGAACTGGAGATGCGCCGCATCTCCGACGCGTTGCCGGCGGCCTATGTGCAGAGCGCCGCGCTGACCCAGCCCCAACCGGCCGAGCCGGAGGGCGCGGGAATGCGCCCGGACCCCGCGCCGCCGACGCCCGAAGCGGTGCAGGCCGCCGCCGCCGCGCCGGCCCCCGCGGACGCCTATGAGCCCGCCCCGGAAATGTCCGGCGCGCGCAGCCTGTTTTCCGCCCTGCAGCTGGGCGCCTATCCAAACGCCGACACCGCCCGCGCCGCCTGGTTCGGCATGAACGCCGCCCACGGCGAATCCCTGGCCGGGCTGGACGCGCGGCTGGAGGCGGTGCCGCGCGAAAGCGGCGAGGCGGCCTATGTGCTGAAGGCCGGGCCCTTCGCCAGCGCGCAGGAGGCCGAGGCGCTGTGCGGCCGTCTGCGTCAGGCCGGCGCGGTGTGCACGGCCGGCGACTTCACCGGAGAACGGCTGTGAACGCGCCGCTGCCCGCAGAGAGTTTGCGCACGGCCAATGTCGCGCCGCCCAAGCGCGCCTTCGTGATCGTCGTCGGCAACGAAAAGGGCGGGGCGGGCAAGTCCACCGTCGCGATCCATCTTGCCGTCGCCCTGATGCGCATGGGGCTGCGCGTGGCGACGCTGGATCTGGACGTGCGCCAGCGCAGCCTGGACCGCTATCTGGAAAACCGCCGCGCCTGGTCGGAGCGCAGCGGCGTCTCGCTGGCCATGCCGGTCACCGCTCAGATCGAGCCGTCGCGGCTGCGCAGCCTGGACGACGCCGAGCGCGCCGAGGCCGCCATCTGGGGCGAGACGCGCGTGGAGCTGGACCGGGTCAGCGACGTCATCATCGTCGACACGCCGGGCGGCGACACCAATCTGTCCCGGCTGGCGCACGGCGCGGCCGACATCATCATCACGCCGGTCAACGACTCCTTTGTGGACTTCGACCTGCTGGCCGCCGTCGATCCGGCGACCTTCGAGGTGAAGCGACCGAGCCTGTACGCCGAGCTGGTCTGGAACAGCCGCAAGCACAAGGCCGCGCGCGAGAAGAAGCCGATCGACTGGATCGTGATGCGCAACCGCATGTCGTCGCTGGACGCGCGCAACAAGCGCCGCGTCGGCGGCGGTCTGAACGCGCTGTCCAAGAAGGTCGGCTTCCGGCTGGCCCCGGGCTTCTCGGAGCGCGTGATCTATCGCGAGCTGTTCCCGAAGGGACTGACCCTGCTGGACCTGACCGATCAGGGCAGCACGGTGCGCTTCACCATGAGCCATATCGCCGCGCGGCAGGAGCTGCGCGATCTGGTCATCGCGCTGAAACTGCCGATGCTCGAAGGGCGCACGCTGCCGTTCTAGGCTGTCCGTTTGGTGGGGGCCTATTTCGGCGCGGGCGGCTGGCCCTCAAGGCTCGGGATTTCCGAATCGATGCAGGCCCAGGACGGGGCTTCGGCGGTCCAGATCGTGATCTCGGGCTTCGCGATTTCCGGATCGTCCAGCGTTCCGGCGCGCACGAAGATCAGATTCGGCCGGGCCTCGGCCTCGCTGAACAGATGCACGCCGCACGCCGGGCAGAAGCGCCGGTGCATCGCGTTGCCGCTGTCCGCCGTGCTCGGATAGTCGGTCAGCGCGCCGCTTATCGTTGTGCGGTCCACGGGGAAGCCGACATTCACGCTCGGCCCGCCGGCGCCGATCTTCTGGCAGAAGCGGCACCAGCAGGTGCGGCAGACGATCGGCGCCGCGTCGATCTCATAGCGGACGGACCCGCACAGACAGCCGCCGGTAATGGCCATGACTCACCTCCCGCGCATGGGCGAGGGAGTCTAACGGCCGCGCCGCGCCGCCGCTATCGGTCAGGGGATCAGCTAGGGGATCAGGTGTTCGGGCGAACGGTAAAGCAGCCGTCGCCGGACGCCGTCAGCGTGGCGCAGGCCTCGCGGGCCGCCTTTTCGGACAGGCCGGCGAACCGCGCGCGGTACCAGCTTGCGTCGTTGACGGTCGCGTTCTCGATATGGCTGGCCGCGCCGGCCAGCACGGTCAGGGCCATCGCCTCCAGCTGGCTCAGGCGGTCCTGCGCCTTGTCCTGATCGCGATAGGCGCCGACCTGGATCTGCCAGCCGGCGAACTCGCCGTGATTTTCCATGATCTGCCAGCCGGGACCGAATTCCTCGTCGCTCTCGGCGCGCAGGGCGGTGCGCAGGGCCGGTTCGCGCTCGGGCTCCTTGGGGTCCGGCTCGGCCGGCATGCGCAGCACGACGGGCTGCACGGTGGCCGGGACCTCTTTGGCCTTCTCTTCCGGGGCCGGAGCGCCGGCGGTGTCGGCGAAGACGATTCGCACACCGCGGTCGGCGGAGGCGTCGCCCTGCTCGGCGGGGCGCGACAGCTCCAGCGAGGCCAGCGCGATGGTCTGTTCCTGTTCCAGGGCGTTGGCGCGCTCGGTCTCCGGATCGGACAGCGGCGCGCCCTTCAGATGCGACAGCGGCTCGCCGGTCGGCGACAGCGTGGCGACCAGGATGGGCTCCGGCTCGTCGGCTTCCAGCGCGACAAAGGCCTGCTGGACCAGATCGGCCATATGGGCGTCGCGCACGCGGCTGGTGGAGCCGCCCAGCACGACCGCCACGATCCGGCGGCCGTCGCGTTCGGCGCTGGTCACCAGGTTGTAGCCGGCGGCGCGGATATAGCCGGTCTTGATCCCGTCCACGCCTTCCACCCCGTCCATATTCGCCAGCAGGCGGTTGTGGTTGCGGTAGGTGACGTTGCCGTAGCGGAATTCGGTCGCCTTGAAATAGGCGTAGTAGGTCGGGTGGTCGCGGAACAGCGCCTCGCCCAGCTTGGCCAGATCGCGGGCGGTGGTGACCTGCGCCTCGTCCGGCAGGCCGTTCGGATTGCGCCAGCGCGTGCGGGTCATGCCCAGCTCGCGGGACTTTTCCGTCATCATGCGCGCGAAATTCTCGACCGAGCCGCCCAGGCGCTCGCCGATGACCACGGCGGCGTCGTTCGCGCTCTTGGTCGTCAGGGCCAGGATCGCGTCCTCGACGCGCAGCGTGCCGCCGGCCTTCACATAAATCTTGGAGGGCTCCTGGGCCGCCGCGCGCTGGGAGACCATCATCTGGTCGTTCAAGCCGATCTCGCCGGCCTCCAGCGCGTCGAACAGGAGGTACAGCGTCATCATCTTGGTCAGCGACGCGGGATAGCGCAGCTCGTCCGCATTGCGGGCGTGCAGCACGCGGTCGGTTTCCAGATCGACGACGAAAGAGGCGTAGCGCTCTTCTATAGGCTGGCCGAGGGCGGTCCCGGCGGTCGCAGAGGCGGCCGCCAGCCAAATCACAACAAACTTAATCGCCGCCCGAATCATCCCTAGCCAGCTCCCAGGCCGTCTCGAGTCGAAATCGTGACAATGAGTGATTTACACTCGGTAAAACCCCAGAGCCCCGCATGCCGGCGCGTGTCGAATTCGCACACGCCTCACCTCCCCATAGGTGTCCGGGCAGGATAATGCACAATTTGCGCCCAGCGCCAGAGGGCCAGCCGCAATTCATTGCTGCAGATCGCATGTTGCACTGCACAATAAATCTTGACGCATTCGCACAATCGCCCTACCTAGGAATTCGAAGGCCGGAAACGCAGCTGCCTTCATCGCAGGGACACAGTTTTGTGCAATTGCGAACACCGCTCCCCTGACTGAGGGGAGGCTGGCCCCAGGCCCCCGCCCGCGGGCCGGTGTTTCGCACCAGGAAGAAGGGTAGGCACACCGATGGCTGAGACCAAGGAAGCGGCGGAAAAGGTCGCCACCGCCACCAAGAAGACGGCGTCGAAGGCGAAATCCGCCGCCGACACCGGCGTGTATGCATTCACGGACGCCGGCCAAACGGCGTTCAAGGAAGGCTTCGAACGTTCGGCCGCCGCGTTCGGCGAGATGAGCGAATACAGCAAGGGCAACCTCGACGCTGTGATCGCCAGCTTCACCGCCGCCACGCAGGGCGCCGAGAAGATCAATTCCAGCGTGTCCGCCTACGCCAAGAAGTCGATGGAAGACGGTATGGAAGCCGCCAAGTCGATGGCGTCGGTGAAGAGCATCCAGGAAGCGATCGAGATGCAGGCCGACTTCTACAAGTCGGCGCTGGACTCCTACATGGCGGAAATGGCCAAGACTGCCGACATGGCGGCCGCGGCCATGAAGGACGCCTGGAAGCCGATCAATGATCGCGCCGTCGTCGCGATGGACCAGCTTCAGGCGGCAGGCCGGTAGAATGTCGCGGATCGCCGTTCAAAAAACGGCGCCACGTGAACAGGCCCGGCGCTCGCGCCGGGCCTTTTTCGTCCGCTTCGCAGTCTGCCCACTTTTCGAGCGCCCCCTGGCGCCTATTTAATAATGCCGAGGGACGATGTGAGTCGCGGTACCAATGTCCGAAAAGAAACGGGACACGAACGATCCAGGTCGCAACACTGGCGTTGCGACGAAGGTCCGGCCGAAAACCAAGCGGCCGTCGATGTACCGTGTCCTGCTGCTCAACGACGACTACACGCCGATGGAATTCGTCGTCGCCATCCTGCAGCAGGTTTTCAACAAGTCGTCAGAAGACGCGACTCGCATCATGCTGCACGTGCACCAGAACGGTGTGGGAGTATGCGGCGTGTACACGTACGAAGTGGCCGAAACGAAAGTCGTCCAGGTGGTGGACGCTGCGCGGCGTGCGCAACATCCGCTGCAATGCACGATGGAGAAGGTCTAGCTCGCTGATTTGTTCTAAAACGGAGGTGTGAGACGTGCCCTCATTCTCGCCTGGCCTGGAAGAAACACTCCACCGCGCCATCGGCTGCGCCAATGAACGCGGGCACGAATATGCGACGCTCGAACACCTCTTATTGGCGCTGATCGACGACCCCGACGCGGCCGCGGTGATGCGGGCCTGCGAGGTGGATCTCGAAGAACTCCGCGAAGATCTGACAGCCTATGTCGATGTCGAGCACGCCAATCTGGCGGTCTCGGGCGACGAGGACGCCAAGCCGACCGCCGGCTTCCAGCGCGTGATCCAGCGCGCGGTCATCCACGTCCAGTCCTCCGGACGGGACGAGGTGACGGGCGCCCATGTGCTGGCCGCGATCTTCCCCGAACGCGAAAGCCACGCCGTCTATTTCCTGCAGCAGCAGGACATGAGCCGGTTCGACGCGGTCAATTATATCAGCCACGGCATCGCCAAGCGGCCCGGGGCCGGTCAGGCGCGGCCGGTGCGCGGCGCGCAGGAGACCGAAGGCGACGAGTCGGTGAAGACCGGCGCGGAGGCGCTGGAGGCCTATTGCGTCAACCTGAACCGCAAGGCGGCCGAAGGCGGGGTCGACCCGCTGATCGGACGCGAGGCGGAGGTCGAGCGCGCGATCCAGATCCTGTGCCGGCGGCGGAAGAACAATCCGCTGCTGGTCGGCGACCCGGGCGTCGGCAAGACCGCCATCGCCGAGGGCCTGGCCCGCAAGATCGTCGAGAGCGAAGTGCCGGAGGTCCTGGAGGACAACACCATCTTTGCGCTCGACATGGGCGCGCTGCTGGCCGGCACGCGTTACCGCGGCGATTTCGAGGAGCGGCTGAAAGCCGTGGTGAAGGAGCTGGAAGGTTATCCCGGCGCCATCCTCTTCATTGACGAGATCCACACCGTGATCGGCGCCGGGGCGACCAGCGGCGGGGCGATGGACGCCTCCAACCTGCTGAAACCGGCGCTGCAGAGCGGCCAGCTGCGCTGCATGGGCTCCACGACGTTCAAGGAGTTCCGCCAGCATTTCGAGAAGGACCGCGCGCTGGCGCGGCGCTTCCAGAAGATCGACGTGAACGAGCCGTCCGAGCCCGACACGGTGAAAATCCTGATGGGGCTGAAGCCCTATTTCGAGGACTTCCACCGGGTGCGCTACACCAACGACGCGATCCGCACCGCGGTGAACCTGTCGTCGCGCTACATGTCGGACCGCAAGCTGCCCGACAAGGCGATCGACGTGATCGACGAGGCGGGGGCGAGCGAGATGCTGAAGACCCCGTCGCGCCGGAAGAAGACGGTGGGCGTGAAGGACATCGAGGCGGTCGTCGCCAAGATGGCCCGCATCCCGCCGAAACAGGTCACCAAGTCCGACGCGGCTGCCCTGCAGACGCTGGGCGACGACCTGAAGCGGGTCGTGTTCGGCCAGGACCCGGCGATCGAGCAGCTGTCGTCCGCCATCAAGCTGGCGCGCGCCGGGCTGCGGGAGCCGGAAAAGCCGATCGGCTGCTATCTGTTCTCCGGCCCCACGGGCGTCGGCAAGACCGAAGTGGCGCGGCAGCTGGCCAATACGCTGGGCGTCGAGCTGACCCGGTTCGACATGTCGGAATATATGGAGCGGCACACCGTATCGCGTCTGATCGGCGCGCCGCCGGGCTATGTCGGCTATGACCAGGGCGGCCTGCTGACCGACGCGATCGACCAGCATCCGCACTCCGTGCTGCTGCTGGACGAGATCGAGAAGGCCCATCCGGACCTGTTCAACGTGCTGCTGCAGGTCATGGACCACGGCACGCTGACCGACACGAACGGCAAGAAGATCGACTTCCGCAACGTGGTGCTGATCATGACCACCAACGCCGGGGCCGCCGACAACGCCAAGAACGCCATCGGCTTCGGCCGCGACCGGCGCGAGGGCGAGGACGCGGCGGCGATCGAACGGCTGTTCTCTCCGGAGTTCCGCAACCGTCTGGACGCGGTCATCGGCTTCGGTCCGCTGACGCCGGAGATCATCGCCCAGGTGGTCGAGAAGTTCGTGCTGCAGCTGGAGGCCCAGCTGTCCGACCGCAACATCACGTTCGAGCTGACGCCCGCGGCCACGCACTGGCTGGCGGAACGCGGCTATGACGAGAAGTTCGGCGCACGGCCGCTCGGCCGCGTCATCCAGGACTCGATCAAGAAGCCGCTGGCCGACGAGATCCTGTTCGGCAAGCTGCAGAAGGGCGGGGTGGTCGAGATCGACGTCGATCCCGAGGACTCCTCCAAGCTGGCCTTCAAGCTGACCGACATGGAGACGCTGAAATCGAAGCGTCCGGCCAAGTCGGGCTCGAAAAAAGGCAAGAAGGAACTGGTCGACTAGCGGTCAGGAACGCGGGGGCGCCGTTTCAGCGGCGCTCCCGCCCGTCTTTCGCCTTTAGAGGGCGGGCCACAGCGCCCGCCCTTAGCGTTCGATTAAGCATAAGCGGCAATGATCGGGCTTTCAGGGAAGCTGGAGTCGCGATGCGTCGCCTCGCGCATATCGTCGCCATTATCGTGGCCGCGGGTCTCGCCGGGTGTGTCGCGAACGGCCCGACCGCCCCGATCGATCACCGCAAGGCGCGGGGAACGCCGCCGGATATCGACTATCGCACGGCCAGCCCCCAGGGCGGCGTCGCCCAGTCCCGCATCCTGACACCGCCGCCGCCCGAACCGGTGCGGCAATCCGGCCGTCGGGATTCGTCGCCGGCAGTGATCCTGCCGGAGCGGCCGTCCAGCGTGGTGATCCAGCCGGGCGACACGCTGTTCTCCCTGACCGAGCAATACCGTCTGACGCTGGAGCAGGTGATCGAGGCGAACGATCTGTCGCCGCCTTACACGCTGATCGTCGGCCGCACGCTGATCCTGCCGCAATGGCCGACCTATACGGTGCGGCCGGGCGATACGGTCAGCGAGATCGCGCTGGCCGCCAATGTCGACATGCCCTCGCTGCTGCTGCTGAACTATATCGAGGACCCGGACAATCTGCGCGCCGGCCAGGTGCTGATCCTGCCCGAACTGCCGGACGGCGGGCTGGGGCCGCAGGCCGGCGGCCGCACGCCCACGCCTTCGCCGGGCGGCGCCCCGGCCCCGCGCGCGCCGGCGGTGGGGGAGGCGGCGCCGGACGCCCCGGCGGTGACCTCCACCCGCCAGGCGACGGGAACGCCGGGCCGGTTCTCCTGGCCGATCCAGGGGGAGATCATTTCCGATTTCGGGCCCAAGTCGCGCGGCCAGCGCAACGACGGGGTGAATATCCGCGCCGCCGCCGGGTCGCCGGTGAAGGCGGCCGCGGGCGGGTCGGTCGTGTATTCGGGGAACGAGCTGGCCGGTTATGGCGAGCTGATTCTGGTGAAGCACGACGACGGCTTCATCACCGCTTACGCCCACAACCGTCGGCTGCTGGTCGCCGAGGGCGCGCGGGTGCAGGCGGGGCAGACGATCGCGGAGGTCGGCCAGACCGGATCGGTCAATTCGCCGCAGCTTCATTTCGAGGTGCGCAACGGCGTCGAGCCGGTCGACCCGATGCGCTATCTGCCGCCTGCGTAACACCGGCGTGATCGCGGCTTTGTCACGGCCGCTTCAGCCCTATATAAGCCGCGAATTCGTAATGACGCCGCGCCCCTTCCGGGTGCCTGACGCTTGGAGCTTTCATGTCTTTTGCGCCCGCTTTCGCGGCAGCCGCCGCCGGGGGGACCGGGATGGTGATGCAGATTCTGCCGCTGATCCTGATCTTCGCCGTTTTCTGGTTCCTGCTGATCCGGCCCCAGCAGAAGCGCATGAAAGAACACCGCTCCATGGTCGACGGGCTGCGCCGCGGCGATGTCGTCGTCACCGGCGGCGGCATGATCGGCAAGGTGGTGAAGGTCGCGGACACGGAGCTGACGGTGGAGCTGGCCGAGGGCGTGCGCGTCCGCGTGGTCCGCAGCACGGTCACCGAGGTCCGCTCCAAGACCGAGCCGGCTCCGGCCGAGTCCGCCAACGACGAGGACTAGGGCGCACCCGCGATGCTGTATTTCGCGCGCTGGAAGGTCACGCTGATCCTGGTCGTTCTCGCGGCCGGGTTCGTCTTCGCCTTCCCGAACCTGCTGTCCGAACAGCAGCGCGAGGATCTGCCTGGATTCCTGCCGCATCAGGCCGTGAATCTGGGGCTCGACCTGCAGGGCGGCTCCCACCTCCTGTTCGAGGTGGACATGGAGTCGGTCCGCGCCGACCGGCTGGCTACGGTCGACGACAATGCCAAGGACGTCCTGCGCGACGATCCGGTGATCCCGCATACGGTCACACACGACGCCGACGGCGTTACGGTGCGCATCCTGGCGGGCGGCGACATGGACGCGGCCGAGGAGCGGCTGCGCCCGCTGGCCCGGCCGATCTCCGGCATCCTGATTCCCGGCCAGTCCAATCCGCGCATTCTGGACATCAATCAGACCGCGCCCGACACGTTCCGCCTGACCTTCACCGAAGAGGAGCTGGCCCGGCTGGAGCGCGATATCGTGCAGCAATCGGTGGAGGTCATCCGCCGGCGGATCGACGAATTCGGCACGACCGAACCGAACATCCAGCGCCAGGGTTCCGACCGCGTGCTGGTGCAGGCGCCGGGCGTCGGCGATCCGGACCGGTTGAAGGAGCTGATCGGCCAGACCGCCGTGATGACCTTCCATCTTCTCTATTCGGAAGATCCGTCGGACGTCGCCGCGGCCCAGGCCGGGCGCGTGCCGCCGAACGCCATCCTGGCCAGCAGCGAGGCGACCGGCGAGACCCTGCTGCTGCGCGAGCGGCCGCT
>ENA-ORCV01000173-ORCV01000173.1-marine-metagenome-genome-assembly--contig:-NODE-173-length-92183-cov-4.332747_pt1 | contig 92183 bp, 93 predicted proteins | sample MGYA00237779_ERZ508509 | MGnify/ENA primary metagenome ERZ508509 (study PRJEB26180, sample SAMN06268772) | marine metagenome | isolation source: Bioluminescent Bay, La Paraguera, Puerto Rico | place... | reverse complement strand
TCAAGCAGGGCGCGGTAAATCTGCGTCGAGATGTTGCGCGGTAGCAGATCGGCCAAAATCTCGTCTTCTTCCGGCTCGTATTCGTAGACCGCCTGCGGGCCGGTTTCGCCATCTTCCTCCACGTCCGGCAGCTTGGCCGGGATGAGCTGCAGCGCGGTCGGTTCCTGCGTCAGGATCGACTGGAACTCGGAGAAGAAAAGGGTGCAAACGTCAAATTCGCCCTCGTCGAACATCTGCAGGATGCGCTGGCCGATCTCGTGAGCGTTCTCGTAACCGACATTGCGCACGCCGCGAAGGTCTATGAGGTCGACGATATGGCTCGACAGGTCGCGGCGCAGGGAGTCGCGTCCCTTGCGGCCGACGCAGAGGATCTTGACCGTCTTGCCTTCACCAACCAGCCGTCTTGCGTACTCGCGCGCCAGCCGGGCGATATTGGCATTGAAGCCGCCGCACAGGCCGCGCTCGGCGGTGGCGACAACGAGAAGATGCGTCTTGTCGGAGCCGGTGCCCACCAGAAGCGGCGAGGCGCCTTCCTTGCTCACGCGCTGGCCGAGGTTGGCCAGGACCTTGTCCATGCGTTCCGCGTAGGGACGGGCAGCTTCGGCCGCTTCCTGCGCGCGGCGCAGCTTGGCGGCCGCCACCATCTGCATGGCCTTGGTGATCTTCTGCGTCGCCTTGACGCTGGAGATCCGGTTGCGAAGGTCCTTGAGTGAAGCCATGGGTCCGGTTCCGGGCTTGGCGCCGCCTTACTTCGCGAAAGCCTTCGCGAATGCCGCGATGGCCTTGTCGAGTTTCTCTTCGGTCTTCTCATCGAGATCGCCGCTTTCGCGGATCTTGTCGAGGACGGCCTTGTGCTTGTCCTTGAGGTGACGCAGCAGCTCTTCCTCGAAGCGGCCGACGTCGGAAACGTCGATGCCGTCGAGGTAGCCGTGGGTGCCCGAGTAGATGGAGGCGACCTGTTCATCGACCGTCATGGGCGAGAACTGCGGCTGCTTGAGAAGCTCGGTCAGGCGCGCGCCGCGGTTGAGCATGCGCTGCGTGGCGGCGTCAAGGTCGGAGCCGAACTGGGCGAAAGCGGCCATCTCGCGGTACTGGGCGAGTTCGCCCTTGATGGCGCCGGCGACCTTCTTCATGGCCTTAACCTGGGCGGCGGAGCCCACGCGCGACACCGACAGGCCGACGTTCACGGCGGGGCGGATGCCCTGGTAGAACAGGTCGGTCTCGAGGAAGATCTGGCCGTCGGTGATCGAGATCACGTTGGTCGGAATGTAGGCCGACACGTCGTTGGCCTGGGTTTCGACGACGGGAAGGGCGGTCATCGAGCCGGCGCCGTGATCCTCGTTCAGCTTGGCGGCGCGCTCGAGCAGGCGCGAATGGAGGTAGAACACGTCGCCCGGATAGGCCTCGCGGCCCGGCGGACGGCGCAGCAGCAGCGACATCTGGCGGTAGGCGACGGCCTGCTTCGAGAGGTCATCATAGATGATCAGCGAGTGCATGCCGTTGTCGCGGAAATATTCGCCCATGGCGCAGCCGGCGAACGGCGCGAGGAACTGCAGCGGCGCAGGCTCGGACGCGGTCGCAGCGACGACGATCGAATATTCCATCGCGCCGTTGTCCTCGAGCGTCTTGACGATCTGTGCGACCGTCGAGCGCTTCTGGCCGATGGCGACATAGACGCAGTAAAGTTTTTTCGACTCATCGCCGCCGGCGTTGATGTCCTTCTGGTTAAGGATCGCGTCGACGCAGATCGCGGTCTTGCCGGTCTGGCGGTCGCCGATCACCAGCTCGCGCTGGCCGCGGCCGATCGGGATCATCGCGTCGATCGCCTTGATGCCGGTCTGAACCGGTTCGTGCACGGATTTACGCGGCAGGATGCCCGGGGCCTTGACGTCGACAACGCGGCGCTCGGTAGCGTCGATCGGGCCCTTGCCGTCGATCGGGTTGCCGAGCGGATCGACAACGCGGCCGAGAAGCCCCTTGCCGACCGGCACGTCAACGATCGCCTTGGTGCGTTTGACAGTGTCGCCCTCGCCGATGGCGCGGTCGTCGCCGAAGATCACGACGCCGACATTGTCGCTTTCAAGGTTCAGGGCCATGCCCTTCACGCCGTTGGCGAATTCGACCATCTCGCCGGCCTGGACGTTATCGAGGCCGTAGATGCGGGCGATGCCATCGCCGACGGAGAGCACCTGACCGATCTCGGAGACCTCGGCGTCCTTGCCGAAGTCCTTGATCTGCTGTTTCAGAATGGAGGAGATTTCTGCAGCGTTAAGTTCCATGGGGCTTAAGCCTCTTTCATGCGCGTTCTAAGACGATTGAGTTTGGTGCGGAGCGATGAGTCGATCATCCGGCTGCCGATCTTGACGATCAGGCCGCCAAGCAGTTCGGGATCGACGCTGGTTTCGAGGTTGACCGCCTTGCCGACATCGCGCTCGATTTCGAGACGCAGCGCCTTGACCTGATCGTCGCTCAACGGCGCGGCGGAAATCGCTTCAGCGGTGACCTCGCCGCGGGATTGCGCGGCGAGCGCGATGAACGCGCCGATCATGCCCGGCAGGGCGAACAGCCGCCGGTTCGACGCGACAAGCTTCAGAAAATTGGCGGTGAGGCCGTGAAAACCCGCCTTGTCGGCGATCGCGGCAACCGCCTTCATCTGATCGTCGCGGTCATAAACCGGGCTTTTGATGAAGCTTTTCAGATCGGCGGAGGCGTCGATCACGGACTTCAGCGTCTTCAGATCGCCTTCGACGGCTTCAAGGGCGCCCGCCTCTTTGGCGAGGTCGAAAAGCGCAGCCGCATATCTTCCGGCGACGCCGGTGGTCGGGGCGGTCTCGCGTGCCATCTGCGCGAAAGCTCCTGTTACAGCGGACGCCGCCACGCGGCGGCATCTAAGCTATTGAAAAACCTTACGAATTTGCAGCCATACCGGCAGATTGCCGAGCCGCTCTCTATAGATCGCGCGAGGGGTTAGCATGGGCCTCTCGGCAACGCAACAATTCGCGGTGCGGCGGAATGGCGATTGTAAACGGCCCGTCAGCGAGCCGGGATCGGCGTTTCAGAAACGATAGCCGATGCGGGCGCCGAGATGGTCGAGGCCCTCATTTTCCGAACACAGTCCCGCATTCGAAATATGCGACCAGTAGATCGACGCGCTGATCCGGTCGGTGAGCCAGACGCCGCCGTCGACCGCGTAGCGGAAATGCGCGCGGCAGCCCATGAACAGGGTCGTGTCGGCGCGGCCCGCATCGGCGACCGGATCGAAAGGATCGGTCTCGCCGTTATGGATGGCCCCGCCGAGCATGGTCGAGACGAAGAACCGGTCGGACAGGTCGTACCGCCACTCAAAACCGGCGTAGAACTCGCTGGTCGCCCCACGGTCCGTCGAGGCGGTGAACCCGACAACGGGGCGCGGCGCGGCGAGGATGCTCAGGAATTTCGGGGATTTGAACACCGCCTCGGCGTTAATGCCGACGCCGTCTTCCTTGTTGGCGCCGAACCCGCAGCACGATTGTGCAAGGACGCCGAAACGCACCTCCTCGACAAACGGCGACTGGGCCGCAACCGCGCCGGGCGCAGCCGCCAAAGCCAACAGAAAAACCATCCAGACCGGGCGCATCGCCCCTCCCCGCTTCGTCAAATATCAAAGCACAATTAGAGCCCTATAGCGTTAACCCTCGGTGAACGCCGGCCAAGCCTAACGGCGGAATGTCTCAGAGGAATGAATAGGGATTGATGTCGACCGTGCGGCGCACCGAGGACGGCGTTTTCACCCGGGAAAGCCAGTCGTTGAGATAGGCCTGCAGGTTTACGTCCCGCCGCGCCTTCACCAGAAACCGCATCCGCGCCTGGCCCCGCAGGCGGTAGATCGGCGCCCGCGCCGGACCGAGAACATCGACGCCGTCGCCATTCGGCGCGGCGGCGGCGAGATCGCGGGCCGCCCGGTCGAGCGCCGTTTCATCTCTCGAGCGCAACAGGATCGCCGCCAGCCGCCCATAGGGCGGAAACGCCAGCCGAAACCGGCTTTCCGCCTCGGCCGCCAGAAAGGCGTCGCGGTCGCCGGCGGCGAGGGCCTCGAAAACCGCTGCCTTCGGCTGGTAGGTCTGGAGAAGCGCGCGGCCCGGCTTTTCTGCGCGCCCGGCCCGGCCGGTCACCTGGGCGAGCAACTGATAGGTGCGTTCCGCGGCGCGCAAGTCCCCGCCGGAGAGCCCGAGATCGGCGTCGACGACGCCGACCAGCGTCAGGCCGGGAAAGTGGTGGCCCTTGGCGGCGACCTGGGTGGCGATCAGGATATCGATCTCGCCGCCCTGCATGGCGTCGAGCATCTCGCGCATGGCGCGCGGGGTCGGGGCGGTGTCCGACGATAAAATCCCGATCCACGCGTCGGGCCAGCGCGCCCGCGCCTCTTCGGCGACCCGTTCAACCCCGGGGCCGCAGGGTTCGAGCGTATCGACCACATGGCAGGCGGGACAGGCGGACGGTTTCGGCATCGAAAAGCCCGTGTGATGGCAGACAAGGCGGTTCTCGAAACGGTGCTCGACCAGCATTGTGTCCGAGTTCGGGGCGGTCATCTTGTGGCCGCAGCGCCGGCAAAGGGTGAGCGGCGCGTACCCCCTTCTATTGAGGAACAGGAGTGATTGTTCGCCTGCTGACAATCTTTTGTTGATCGCCTCAACAAGCGGCGGCGACAGCCATGCGCCGCGTTCCGGCGGCGTCTCGCGCATGTCGATCAGCGAAATCTCGGGCAACGCCGCCCCGGCGATGCGCGAGGGAAGGCCCGCCGCCCTGTAGCGGCCCTCGTCCACATTCACGACCGTTTCAAGAGACGGCGTCGCCGAGGCGAGGACCACCGGAAACCCGGCCCGCGCCCCGCGCGCCACGGCGAGATCGCGGGCGTGATAGACAACGCCGTCTTCCTGCTTGTAGGCGGTGTCGTGCTCCTCATCGACGATGATGAGTTTCAAGTTTTGAAACGGCAGGAACAGCGCCGAACGCGCGCCGACCACCAGCCGCGCCTGACCTTCCGCCACCCGCCGCCATGTGCGCCGGCGCTGGGCGCCGGTGAGTTCCGAATGCCAGGGCGCGGGCGCGGCGCCGAAGCGCGCCTCGACGCGGGAAAGAAACGGCAAGGTGAGCGCGATCTCGGGGATCAGGATCAGGACCTGCGCCGCCGGATCTCGCCTCAACGCTTCCGCCGCCGCCTCAAGATAGACTTCGGTTTTGCCGGACCCGGTGACGCCGTCGATCAACGTCGTAACATGGCCGCCCTTGCGGATCTGTTCCTGAAGCATGTCGGCGGCGAAACGCTGGTCCCCTGAAAGGTCGAGCCCCATGCGATCGAGATCCGGCGCCTCGAATGGCGGGTCGGGATCGATCTCGACGGCGCGAAGCGCGCCGGCCTTTGCGAGCCCGCGCGCCACCGCATCGCTGACGCCCGCCTTTTCGGCGAGCGCCGCCGCCGTCATCGGGACGGAACCGGCGGCGCGCAACACCGCCTGGCGCTGTTCGGTCATGCGCGCGGGCTTGGCCCCCGACCGAACATAGCCGGTCTGCATGGCGGGCCGCGTCAGCACGTCGCCCGAGCGCATCACCATGCGCAACACCGAGCCGACGGGCGACATGGTGTAGCCCGCCGTCCAGTCGATGAAGTCGACAAGATCGGGGCCGAGCGGCGGGGCGTCGACGATGTCGCTGATGGCTTTCAGTTTCGCCGCCGGCGCATCGTCGCCGCCGGTTCCAGGCCACACCACGCCGGGGATTTCCCGCGGACCGAGCGGCGCGATCACGAACATGCCCGGACGAAGCTGCGCGCCCGGCGGCGCCAGATAATCGTACGGCTTGAAAAGCGGGAGGGGAAACAAGACCTTAACGCATCCGGTCGTCGCGCCGGCTTGGCCGTTTAAAATCTTTGTCTGGTTCATGAGCGCGCGCGCTTGATCCCGGGATCAGTTTCGGCTGAATTACCGGCCATTCTTTTGGTAAATTGCAGGCAAAGCGCAATGCGTTTCCTTCTGTTTTTTCTCGTTGTGTTCGCCGCAAGCGCCGCAAGCACCACCAGCGCCGAAGCCAAATACAGCCTTTGCAACAAGACCAGTTACGCGCTTTCCGCCGCCGTCGGCTATGTGGACGGCGACCGGCTGGCGACCCGCGGCTGGTGGCGGCTGCGCCCCGGCCAGTGCAAGGTGGTGCTGACCGAGCAGACCAATCCCGGCCGTTATTTCGTCTACGCCGAAGCGATCCCCGGCCATAAGGGCGAGCTGCGCACCTGGTCCGGCGAAACGCCCCTGTGCGTTGAGAATTTCGGCTTCTTCAACCTGCGCAATCAGGAAGTCTGCCGCGACGACCCCTTGCGACAACGCAATTTCTTCGACGTTGACGTGACGGAAAAAGCCGGCGGCAACTGGCAAACCGATTTCGCGGAGGCGAGCAATTACACCGTCTACTCGGCCGAAGTCGCCGGCGTGCAGCGGCTGTTGAACGATCTCGGCAAGAATATCGGCCGCGTCGACGGCGCCATGGGCCGGCAGACGCAGCGGGCGCTCGCCGCTTTCCGCAAGGACAAGGGGCTGACGACCAGCACGAGCATCGACGACGAACTGATCGACGCGCTGATCGAGGAAGCGAACGCCCGCGAAGCCAAGCTTGGCTTCTTCTACTGCAACAAGACCGACAATCAGGTCTGGAGCGCCATCGCCGAGCCGCAGGAGGGCGAGACTTACGCGTCGAAAGGCTGGTGGAAACTTGAGCCGGGCGACTGCGCCAAGATCATCAAGGGCGAGCTTGCTCACGATCATTATTATGTTTACGGCGTGATCGAGGACGGCGCGGGCGAGCGCGCCATCGCCGGCGGCGAGAAAAGTTTCTGCATCAACGCGGTGATGTTCAACGCCAAGAGCGATCTCACCTGCGCCGATCAGGAGCTTGATGAAGCGGGCTTCCGCCGCATCGAAATCGGCGCCGCGCCTTCGGCGACATTCGAATTTCTGCCGGACATGTTCCCCGCCCAGACGGCGCCCGAATAGGCGCCGAAACAAAAAGGCGACATTGGTGATCGACTTTCGGCACATCGACAGATGGGTCTTCGACCTCGACAACACGCTTTACGCCGCCGAATGCCGGCTTTTCTCGCAGATCGACGCGCGCATGACCGACTTCATTCGCGACCGTCTCGCGCTGCCGGAGCCGGAAGCGCGCAAACTGCAGAAGGACTATTACGTCCGTTACGGGACGACGATGTCCGGCCTGATGACCGAGCACGATGTCGACCCTGAACATTTCCTCGATTATGTGCACGACATCGATCTCGCGCCGGTCGCGCCGAACCCCGCGCTCGGCGCGGCGCTCGCGGCCCTGCCCGGCGAGCGCTACATCTACACCAACGGCTCCGTCCGCCATGCGGAGAACGTGATCGGCGCGCTCGGAATCGCTGATCTGTTTACGGAGATTTTCGACATCAAGGCAGCGCAATATACGCCAAAGCCCCATCGCGAACCTTACGAGCTGTTTTTAAAACTCCACGACATTGCGCCGGATCGGGCGGCGATGTTTGAAGACCTCGCGCAAAATCTCGAAGCGCCCCATGCGCTCGGCATGACGACCGTGCTCGTCTGCTCCGACGCCGCCTGGCTCGCCGACGAACCGCATGACAAGCGCCCGGCGCGCCCGGGCGACGCCGCGCCCCATGTCCATTACGCCACCGACGACTTGACGGCGTTCCTGATGAGCGCCACGACGGCGGAAGCCAAAGCCAGCTAACGACGGACAGACATGGACAACATCGAGCAGACCATCGACGACGCGTGGGAGAACCGCGCCGATATTTCCGTCGCGACGCAAGGCGACGTGCGCGCCGCCGTCGACGCCGCGCTTTCAATGCTCGACAGCGGCGCGGCGCGGGTCGCCGAGAAAAAAGACAGCGGCTGGTTCGTCAATCAGCGGCTGAAAAAAGCCGTGCTGCTCTCCTTCCGGCTCAACGCCAATCAGGTGATCGACGGCGGACCGGGGCTCGCCAGCTGGTGGGACAAGGTTCCTTCAAAATTCGACGACTGGACGGCGGAGGATTTCGCCAAGAGCGGCGTGCGCGCCGTGCCGCCATGCGCCGTGCGGCGCGGCTCCTATCTCGCGCGCGACGTCGTTTTGATGCCGTCCTTCGTCAATATCGGCGCCCATGTGGGCGAGGGAACGATGGTCGACACCTGGGCCTCGGTCGGCTCCTGCGCGCAGATCGGCGCGCACTGCCATATCTCGGCGGGCGCCGGCATCGGCGGCGTTCTCGAACCCTTGCAGGCGAACCCGACGATCATCGAGGACAATTGCTTTATCGGCGCCCGGTCGGAAATCGTCGAAGGGGTGATTGTCGGCGAAGGCTCGGTGGTCGCCATGGGCGTTTTCATCACCGCTTCGACCAAGATCGTCCGCCGCGACACCGGCGAAATCATTTACGGCTCAGTACCGCCCTATTCGGTCGTTGTGCCGGGCGCGCTGCCGGACCCGAAAGGGGGGCCAAGCCTTTCCTGCGCCGTCATTGTCAAGCAGGTCGATGAGAAAACCCGGGCGAAAACATCCGTGAACGAACTGTTGCGGGCTTAAAAGAATTGTTTCTTTCAGCCCGCCCATCCCGGCGGAAGCCGGGATCTCGCTCAACACGCCATTGCATTTGAATAATGAGATTCCGGCCTGCGCCGAAATGAGCGGATAACATCAATACGCTTCGCCGTTCTTGCGCCGCGCCGCCCAGCCCGAACCGTCATTGACCATCTGCAAATCGACATCCGGATCGGTATAGGTGCAAACTTCTTGCCTCGCGCGGGTCCCGACTTCCAGAAACACCGCATCCTCCCGCCCTCGATTGACCAGCATGTGACCGCTCGGGACGCCCGCCTTGAACGCCGCCGCATCGCCGGGCCGAAGCATTGTTTCGCCGCCATCCTCGACCAGCACCGCCTCGCCTTCGAGCATGTAAACGAACTCGTCCTCGTTCCTGTGCCAGTGTTCGTGCGCGGAAGCCGCGCCCGGCGCGAGACGCGTCAGGTTGACGCCGAACTGATCGAGCCCGCCCAGATTGCCGAGCGCGATTTTCGAGCGCCCCTCGCAATGTTTGTCGAGCGGCGAGGGATAAGCGCAAGCCTTACGCACAGGGGCGTCGGCGATGTCGATTTTGGGCATGAGAACTCCGCTATGCTTGTGAACGCGTCGGGCTTAGTCTAGCGAATCCGTATGAGCGAAATCGACCCTGTTGAACTCTCCCGCGCCCTCATTCGCCGGCCGTCCGTCACGCCGGCGGACGAAGGCGCGCTCGATGTTCTCGAAGGCGCGCTTTCGGGTCTCGGTTTTCGCTGCACGCGTCTTAAATTCGGGGATGTCGACAATCTCTTCGCCATGATCGGCGAAGGGGGCCCGCATTTCTGCTTCGCCGGCCATACGGACGTCGTGCCGCCGGGCGATGCGGACGCCTGGCGCCACGATCCGTTCTCAGCCGAACTCCGCGACGGCAAGCTCTGGGGCCGCGGCGCCGCGGACATGAAATGCGCAATCGCCGCTTTCGCCGCCGCTTCGGCCCGCGCCATCGGCAAGGGCGCCGTCAAAGGCGCGCTCTCCTTCATGATCACGGGCGACGAGGAAGGCCCCGCCGTCAACGGCACGCGCAAAATGCTGGACTGGCTCGCCGGGCAGAACATCCGGATCGATCATTGCCTGGTGGGCGAGCCGTCGAACCCGGACGTTCTCGGCGACATGATCAAGGTCGGCAGGCGCGGATCGATCAATTGCTGGCTGACGGTGAAGGGCCGTCAGGGCCATGTGGCCTATCCCCACCGGGCGCTGAACCCGATCCCGGCGCTGATGAAAAAGCTGCTGACGTTGAGCGAAACGCCGCTCGACGAGGGCTATGAACGGTTCCAGCCGTCAAGTCTTCAGCTTACGGATATTCATATCGGCAACCCCGCCCATAATGTCATCCCCGAAAAGGCGACGGCGCGGTTTAACATCCGTTTCAACCCGAACTGGACCGGCGCCTCAATCGAGGCATGGCTACGCGACAGGATCGCCGCGCTCGCCGGCGAGCTTGGCGTCGCCTACGATTTCGAGGCGATCGTTTCGGGCGAGGCGTTTCTGACGACCGACACGGAGTTTCTGGATCTCATCGCGGTGAGCGTTGAAAAGATCACCGGGCGGCGTCCGGAATATTCAACGTCCGGCGGCACGTCCGACGCGCGCTTCATCAAGGACCACGCGCCTGTCGCCGAATTCGGGATGGTCGGCGCGACGATGCACCAGACCGACGAACATGTCGCCGCGGCGGATATCGGCGCGCTCGCCGACATCTATGAAGACATCATTGTTCGCTACTTCGCCAACGCCGGGACGAAGAGATGATCGATTTCACTTATACGGCGCGGCAGATAAAAGGCGTCTGGAGCCTCGCCTTCGGAAACGGCGAGACCGAACTCGATCGCTCCCTCGACGGCGTGTTCCAGTCCTTCTGGGCGGTCCTGCTTTCCGCGCCCTTCGTCTTCACCGCCTATATGGGCGCGCAACGGTTGGCGGCGATGGCGGAAAACCATGGCGACACGATCTTCGCCAAGGCGCCTTTCTTATGGCTGTTCGGCGCGCGCCTTTTATCGTTCCTGATCTACTGGGGGGCGAGCGTCGCGCTGCTTTCCGCCGCCGCGCGGACGGCGGGCGCGTCGGGACAGGCGGGAACCATGATCATCGCCTACAACTGGAGCCATTTCCTGAGCTTCGCCGCCGCATCGGCGCCGGCCGCCATTCTCGCGCTCACCGGCAATGCGGAACTGTTCGCCGTCTTCGCCCTGCCGGTCGTCATCTTCAGCTATGTGATCTTCTGGCATGTGCTGCGGCGGACGCTGCCTTTCACCATCGGCGTGACCATCGCAATCATCGCGATGCTGACCGTGGGGCAGATCGTCCTCAGCAGCTTCCTCACCCAGGGCGCGATCGGCCTTTATCAGCTGGTCTCATAATCGGCGCGCACGAAATAAAGCCCTTCCGCCGGCGCCGACGGTCCGCAGGCGGCGCGGTCTTTCGCCTCCAGTGCGGCTTTGAGATCCTTCGCCCGCCACTTGCCGCGCCCGACCTCGACGAGCGAGCCGGCGAATGCGCGCACCTGATGATGAAGAAACGAGCGCGCCGAACAACGGATGAAAACTTCCTCGCCGGCGCGCGCGACGCTGATCTCGTCGAGCGTCTTCACCGGCGAATCCGACTGGCAGGCGGCGGCGCGGAAGGTCGTGAAGTCATGCTTGCCGACCAGCGCCTGCGCCGCCTCATGCATCGCATCCGCATCGAGCGCCGGCGACACGCGCCAGGCACGCCCCGCGTCGAGCGTCAAAGGCGGGCGGCGGTTGACGATGCGGTATTCATAGGACCGGCGAACACAGGAAAAGCGCGCGTGAAAATCTTCAGTGACGATCTCGGCCGCCAGCACGGCGATCGGCCGGGGCCGCAAATGCTGGTTCAGCGCGTCGCGCGCAACATCGGCGCGGAATGTCTTTTCCATATCGAGATGCGCCGTCATGGCGAGCGCGTGAACCCCGGCATCGGTGCGTCCGGCCGCATGGGCGGTCACGGTTTCCCCGGAAAGGGCGTGCGCCGCCGCCTCGAGCGCGGCTTGAATCGACGGGCCGTTCTCCTGGCGCTGCCAGCCGACATAGGGACCGCCATCATATTCCAGGATTAGCTTATATCTTGGCATAGGCTATTGTTGCGAGAGTTTCGAAAGGCGCGCAAATGATCCGGAAAAGCATCTGGCGGCGGTTACGCTCCGAGTTATTGTTCTTCGCTTCCCTGTTCTCGATCTTCACCATCTTCGGCACGACCGCTTACGGCATGTATTACATTCCAAGCGAGAGCATGCTGCCGACCCTCGCCGTCGGGGACCGCATCGCCGTCAACAAGTTCGTTTATGGCTACAGCCGGTATTCAACGCCATTCTCCATCGGCCCGGAATTGTCAACGCCGACCGGCCGCGTATTCGGCCGAGCGCCCGAACGCGGCGAGATCGTCGTCTTTAAACACCCTGTCACCCGCCAGACCTATATCAAGCGGGTCATCGGGCTTCCCGGCGACGAGATCATGCTGGAGAACGGCCGCCTCTACATCAATGGCGAGCTGACCCCGCGCGCCATGGAGGACGCCTATCGTTATCGCGAGCATCGCGGCGATATCGCGGCTGTGGGCCGGTTCCTCGAAGATCTGCCGGACGGGCGGACGCATGGAATACTCGAACGCGGAGACAATACCTATGCGGACAATTTCGGGCCCGTCATCGTGCCGGACAGCAGCCTGTTCGTCATGGGCGACAACCGCGACAACTCGATGGACAGCCGGTTTGAAAACCCCGGCGTGGGTCTCCTGCCCATGGAGTTTCTCGTCGGGCGCGCCGACTATATCGTCGCCTCGACCAATATCGGCAACGCCGAAAAAGGTCTTAAAAAACACAAAAGCAAATGGTTTTCGAAGCTGCAGTAACGGCGCTTAGGAAAACTTTCGCCCCGCCTCCAGCGGAAAGCCGCGCAGAAATTCCGCCGCGCTCTGCGGTTTCTTGCCCGCGCGCTGCAACGTGACGAGCTCGACGGCGCCGCCAGCGCAGGCGACCACAAACCTTTGATCCGCCCCAAGAACAACACCCGGCGCGCCCGACCCTTCCGCCAGTCTCGACATCAGCAGTTTGACGCGCGCGCCATCGATCTCACACCAGGCGCCCGGAAACGGCGACAGCCCGCGGATATGGCTATCGACCTCGGCCGCGGGCCGCGACCAGTCGATGCGCGCCTCTTCGGCGCTTATTTTATGGGCGTAAACGACGCCTTCCTCAGCCTGCGGCGTCGCGGCGAGCCCGCCGCGCTCAAGCGCCGCCAGCGCCCGGGGGGCCAGCCCCGCCGCCACCTGGGAAAGCCGGTCATGCAGGCTCGCCGCCGTGTCGTCAGGGGCGATCTCGACGCTTTCGGAAAGCAGGATCGGCCCGGTGTCGAGTCCCGCCTCCATCTGCATCACCTGCACGCCGGTAATCTTGTCGCCGGTCATGATCGCGCGGTTGATCGGCGCGGCGCCGCGCCAGCGCGGCAACAATGACGCATGCAGATTAAGGCAGCCATGGCGCGGCGCATCGAGCACCGCCTGCGGCAGGATCAGCCCATAGGCGACGACCACCGCCGCATCGAGCGCCAGCGCGTCGAACGCGGCGACCTCTTCCTGAGCCTTGAAATTCTTCGGCGTGCGAACGTCGAGCCCGTGCGCCTCGGCGAACTGGTGAACCGGCGACGGCGTCAGCTTGCGGCCGCGCCCCGAAGGCTTCGGCGCGCGCGTGTAGACGGCGGCCACGTCATGACCGGCGGCGATGAGTTCGCTCAGGACCGGAACCGAGAACGCCGGCGTGCCCATAAAGGCGAGGCGCATGATGAACCGTCTCCCGCCGACCTCCCGCCTATTCGGCGGCGAGGCGCTGTTCTTTTTTGAGCTTGCGAAGGACCCGGTCGCGCTTCAGCCGCGACAGGTGGTCGATGAAGAGAACGCCCTCGAGATGATCCATCTCGTGCTGGATGCAGGTGGCGAGAAGCCCCTCGGTCTCGAGAATCTGCGGTTCGCCATGATAGTCGAGATATTTCACGCGGCACCGGGCCGGCCGCTCGACTTCATCGTAGTATTCCGGGACCGACAGGCAGCCCTCTTCATAGACACTCAAGTCTTCGGACGGATCGAGAATTTCCGGATTGGCGAAATAGCGCGGCTGCGGCTCTTCATCTTCTTTCGCGAGATCCATCACGATCACGCGCACCGGCTCGCCGATCTGGATCGCCGCAAGACCGATACCCGGCGCGTCATACATCGTCTCCAGCATGTCATCCATGAGCGTGCGCAACGCGTCGTCGACCTTCTCGACAGGTTTTGAAACCTGCCGGAGGCGCGGGTCCGGGGCCGTTATAATGGGTCTGATCGCCATACTGACCACCTATGGCCGGGGCGCCCCGCCGTCAAGATGCCCAAGCCCTGCCGGGACTTTTATGGTTAACCGCTAAGCCCTCGCTTTTTCTCGCCTTTTCCCATATTATGCCAGCCGGCAGTGGTGAGTATCGCTGGGGGTCGAGATGGAGATCGGGACGCCGTCGGTCCAGGCCGGGACCGAAGGGCTGAGCGCAAGCGAGCGCTCGGCGCAAGGCGCCGACGCCTTCCTGGCCGATCCCGGCGTCGCGCTGTGGGTCGGTTTCGGCGGCTTTCTCTTCATACTTTTTCTGGTCATGTTCCTGATCATCCGCGGACGGGTGATCAGGCCGGCGCGTGCGCGCGCCGAAAAGCAATCGACGTTTTTCGAACCCGCGGGCGAAGGCGCCGAGATCACATTTGAAGATCCGGCGGAAGACCAACCGCCCGCGCGAAAAAGCAAGAAAGACAAGAAACCGAAGAAACGATGGGGCAGGGAAAAACCCGCAGCGCCAGCGCCCGAACCAGAGCCCGCGCCCACCCCTGAAATCGAGGCCGAAGAAGACGAGGTTTACGAAGACACCCGCGCCGGGCTTGACCGGCGCCCGGCGCCGTTCGCCGGCATTTTTGAAAACCGCGAGCAGGCGCCTGAAACGCAGGACGCTCGTCCTGCCGGCGAGAACGAGTATGAAGGCCACGCCGCCGCCGCCCGCCGGCGCCATGACGGCGGCGATCTCGACATCGCCGACATGGAACGCGAGCGCCGCGAGCAGGAAGAACGAGAAGAGATGCGCCGCCGGGAGGAAGAGGAAGCAGAAGAGCGGGCGCGGCTTGAATATGAACGCGCGGAGTACGAACGCGAGGAGACCCGCCGCCGCGCTGACGCCGAAGCGCGGGCCCGGCAGGATGCTGACGAACGCGACCGGATTTACCTCGCCGCAAGGGAGGACGCCGCACGCGAGGCCGAGTTTGAACGGCGCAAGGCGGAAGCCGCCCTCGAACAGCGCATGCAGTCGGTCGCCGCCATGCAGCGCAAGCTGGCGGAGAAAGCCGAAACCCTCAAAAGCGACGCGGAATCCGTCTCGAACCATCTCGGCGCCACGCTCGAGGAACGCTTTGCGACCCTCGCCGCCGATCTCGACGCCAGACTTGCTGACGCAAGCGCCAGCCAGAGCGATACCGAAGCGCTGGCGGCGGCGTTTGCAGACAGGCTCGACCGGGAGGTTGGCGACATGCGCGCCGCGACGGGCGAGGCGATCGACTCGCTCAGCGCGCGCATCGACAAACTGTCTGCGGCGCAGGAACAGACCGGCGTGCTCGCCAGAGAACTTGCCCGGCTCAACACGCTCCTCGCCGAACGCAGCGCCGGCGCCGGCGCCGGGCAAGTGGAACTGCCCGATCTCGTCCGCTCTGCGCTGCCTGCTGGGCGGTATATCTTTTCAAAAAAGCTCTCGACCGGGCGAGACGCCGATTGCCTGATCACCATGCCGGGGCTCGCCGCGCCCGTCGCGGTTGACGCAAGCTATCCTGTCGCCGCGTTCGAGGAGTATGCGCGCGCCGGCGTCGGGGATGAAAAAGCCCGCGGCGCCTATCAGCGCGCGGCCTTGCGGCACATAGTCGACGTCGCTGAAAACCTGATCGAACCCGGGGAAACGGCGGACTTCGCAATCCTGTTCACGCCGTCGGAAGCGATCTTCAATGATCTGCATACGAATTTCGCCGACCTTGTTCAGGACAGTTATCGCGCACGGGTGTGGATCCTGTCGCCAACGTCAATGATGTCGAGCCTGCACATGATGAGCGCCGTTTCGAACGCCACCAGCGCCGGACCCGATCTCAACAAGCTCGAGGCGCGCATCGCGGCGCTTGAAAGCGGCGGGACGGCGAAACCGCCGGCGCCGTCAAAGCAGGCGCTGTCGCCAGAAGAAGAAGCGTTTGAAAGACTGCAAAAGCAGGAAGCGATCGCCGAGGACGAGGAAAAAACCGCGCCCGCATCGACGAAGCCGCCCTTCCCGCTGCGTTAGGGCCCCCGCAATCAATTCGCATCACTTCATCCTGAGGGATCATTTTCTTCGTCCTTCGAGACGCAAGCCAAAGGCTTGCTCCTCAGGATGAAGAAAATGATTGTCACGAAGGACAGTGATGCGAATTGACCGCACGCTGCGTTAGAAACGCCTAAGCGGCGTCGTCCTTTTCATCATCAAAGCCCGGCAGAAGCAGATCCTTGTCGGCGCGGGGTTCGCGCGGGGCGCTTTCCAGCGGCGCGAGCGGCGCGATCTCGTCTTCTACACCCGGAATTTCATAGTCGGCGAATTTGCGCGCGCGCGGCATGACCCGCTGTTCGAGCCCGCCAATCGTCGCATTGTACTTGCCGACAGCGGCGTTCAGGGCCTTGCCGAGGCCGGCGATATTCTCGCCCATCTTGCGCAGGCTGTCGTAAAGGTCCTTCGCCATACCCGCGACGGCGTGCGCATGTTCGGTCATCTTCTCCTGCCGCCAGTTGAGCGCCGCCGATTTCAGCAAGGCGATCAGGATGGTCGGAGAGGCGATCAGGATCTTGCGGTCGAACGCGTCCTGATAGAGCTGCGGCCGGGCCTCCAGCGCAGCGGAGAAGAAGTTTTCTCCGGGCACGAACATAACCACATAGTCGAGCGCATCGCGCAGCGAGGCGGCGTATTCCTTCTTCGAGAGACTCTGCACATGCTTCCAGAGATCTTCCGCGTGACGCGCCAGATAGGCGGCGCGCTGCTCATCCGTCTCGGCCTCCACCGCATCGAGATAGGCGCCGAGGGAAACCTTGGAATCGACGGCGATCACCCGCGCGCCAGGCAGCCGCACCACCATATCCGGCTGCTTGCGCTGGTCGCCGTCATGGTGCGTCGCCTGTTCGACGAAATCCACATAAGCGGTCATGCCGGCGATCTCGACCACATTGCGGAGCTGTTCCTCGCCCCAGCGGCCGCGGGTTTTCGGCCCGGCGCGCAACGCCGTTGCGAGCTTTTGCGCTTCAAGCCGCACATGCTGCGTCGATTTCGACAACTCGCCGATCTGTCCGGCGAGCTCGCCGCGCGATTTCTGCTGCTCGGCGCGCAGCTCCGACAGGCCCTTTTCGTAGCGGACAAGGGTTTCGCTCACCGGCTTCAAGAGATCGTCGAGGGCCTTTCGACGCTTTTCGCCTTCCGAACTCGCCGTTTCACGGTAACGCTCGAAGGTCTCGCCGGCGCGTTCGAGGAATGACTTGTGCGCGCCCTCGAGCAGCTTCGCCGTCGCCGCACTGAATTCCGTTTCCATACGAACTTTCAGCTCTTCAAGCGCGCGCTCCCGTTCTGCGAGGCGCACCGCGTCCGCCGCCCGTTCGGTTTCAAGCCGCTGCCTCAAAGCGCGCTCGTCAGCGAGCTCGGCGGCGACCTTCTCCGCTTCGGCGATCTTCGCCTCGGCGATGGCGAGACCGATCCGCGAGCGCTCAAGCCCCGCCCCGGCGTCCGCCGCCCGCCGCGCGGCGGCGCGCCATCGCAGGGCCGCGAATACCGCCGCGCCAAGCGCTGTCAGCAACAGCCAGAAACCGGGCGATGACGGCGACAGGCCGAGCGTATTGAAAACCGCATCCATCATGGCGCGACGCTAGGTCGATTCGGCAGCGCAAGAGTCCCGGCTTTTTCCACGTTCAGGACCCCAATAATCCTTTCTTTATTCGTTAACCCTAGGCTCCGAACGGTTTTATCCACAGAACGACGGAAAGCGGGAGCGCCCGGGACCGATGGCCAATGTCGAAATGAGCTGGCGCGTGGACTGGCGGAAATTCCAGCCCACAAGGAAGAAGGTCTCGATCGCCCTCAGCATTTGGGCGGCGATCGCAGCCCTGACCACCATCGCCATGTATTTCCTCGCGGCGACCGGCCGCAGCGACATCGTCATTGGCGGCGACTTTCTCGCCTTTTATACGGCGGCGAAGGGGACGGTCGAAGGCGCGGCGGCGGAGATATACAACGCCGCGTTCTTTCAGGATCTGATGGGGCGGCTCTACCCTGACCGCGCCGACGTCAATCTCACCTGGCAATATCCGCCGACCTATCTCCTGATGCTCGCGCCGCTGGCGCTGCTGCCGCATCTCGCCGGTTATGCAGTATGGTCGACGGCGAGCGCCGCCGGTTTCGCCGCGGTCATGCGCAATATCGCGACGGATAAGCTCATCCTGTTCGCGATCCTGGCGAGCCCATCGGCCTATGCAGCCTATATCACCGGCCAGAACGGGTTTTTCACCGGGGCGCTGATCGTCCTCGCCGCCGTCTATCCGAAGACGCGGCCGATCCTCGCCGGCGTCGCGGCGGGCCTCCTCACCATGAAGCCGCATCTCGGCATTCTCATCCCTGTCGCCTATCTCGCCGCAGGCTGCTGGCGGTCGTTCTTCACCGCCGTCGCGACAGCCGCGGCGCTGGCGCTGGCGAGCCTTGCCGTCTTCGGGCCCGAGGTCTGGCAGGCGTTCCTCGCCTCTCTGCAAAGCACGTCGGACCTGCTCGGCGACGGCCGGCTGCCGGTTGAAAAGATGGCGACGCCCTACAGCGCGGCGCTTTATCTGGGGCTCCCTGACATCGCCGCAAAGTTCGTATACGGCCTTTTCGCCGCCGCATCCGTCGCAATCGTTTTCCTCGCCTGGCGGCGCCTCGAGGATACGCTACTCAAGGCGAGCGCGCTCATCGCCTGCGTCTTCATGACGGCGCCATACGGCTATCATTACGAGCTCATCATGCTCGCCCTGCCGCTCGGCGCAATCGCGAGCATCGCGCTGAAAAACGGCTGGCTGCCTTACGAGAAATGGCTGCTCGCGGCGGCGTTTCTTTTGCCGCTCGCTTTCAGCGCCGCCAGCAAGAACGGGCCGGGATTAAGTTATCCTTTTATCGCCGCGCTGATCGTTTTCGCCATAACCATACGCCGCATCCGCCACGCGGCGCCGGGCGTCTTTGCGTTTAATGCAAAGCAAGCAGCCTAAAACGGCCGGCGCGCCTTCATCGCCGCCGAGAGCGTTCCTTCATCGAGATAATCGAGTTCGCCGCCCACCGGCACGCCCTGACTGAGCCGCGTCACTGACACTCGCGCCTCTTCGAGATGTTCGGTGAGATAATGGGCGGTGGTCTGACCGTCGACCGTGGCGGCGAGCGCCAGCACGACTTCGCTCACCGCGTCTTCCTTCGCCCGGGCGATAAGCTTGCCGATGTTCAAATCGTCCGGACCGACGCCGTCGAGGGGCGAGAGCAACCCGCCCAGCACATGATAGCGGCCCTTGTGGGCGCCGGCGCGCTCAAGCGCCCATAGATCGCCCACATCCTGCACCACGCACAGAACCGACCCGTCGCGCTCCGTGTCGGCGCAGACCGCGCACGGATCGATCGAATCCCAGTTGCCGCACACCGAACAGGATTTCACTTTCTTCGCCGCATCGTCGAGGGCGAAGGCCAAGGGCCCCATCACCTGTTCGCGTTTTTTCAGGAGATAAAGCGCGGCGCGTTTCGCCGAACGCGGCCCCAGTCCCGGCATCTTCGCGAGGAGGTCGATCAGGCGCTGTAATTCGGGACCGATGGTGGCGGCGGGCATGGCGACTCGAAGGACTGTTTGATCCGCCCGGATAGCAGATTGCGCCCTCAAATTATATCCCGCCGCGCCGCGCTTTTACGAGTCTTCCCAGTTGAGACCGCTGAGTTCGCCGTCGACGAATGTCAGCTCCCAGTAGAGCGTTCCCTCGTCGGACCGGGCGCGATAGACCCGCCGCACCGCGCCGCGATCGCCGACCTTGTGCGCCTTGATCAACACAAAGTCGGAAACGGTCGCCACCGAAGGCGAAAGCGCGGCGCGCAGAGGCGCATAGTCTTCCGACACGGCGAACGCCTTCATGCCCTCTGCGAGGTGATCGGTAGCGCCGCCGCCGAGCACCGCCTGCCTCAAGGCCTCGAGGGCGAACGCGGTCTCGCTGGCGTCCGCCGAAGCAACGGGTTCGAGGGCGCCGTAATCGAGGCCCGGCACGAAAGACAGGGCGAGGCCTTTCGCCACCGCGCCGAGCTTGCCCTCGCCGCTATTGGCAAAGACCATCACGCCGCGGCCGGTCTCGGGGTAATATTCCCACCGCGAAACGAACCCGCCGGACTGGCCCGTATGCATCAGCCGCGGCTCGCCGCGAAACTGGTCGATAATCATGCCGTAGCCGTAATTGACGCTCGACCCGTCGGCGAGCGCGGACGGGCTGACGGTTTCATCGGCAAGGCCGCGCGGCAGCAACGCGCCCGCGCGCAGCGCCGTTCGCCACTTGCCCCAGTCGGCGAGGGTCGAGACGACCGCGCCGGCGCCGAGGGTGGTCTCCGCCCGGATCGGCCCTACCGGCGCGAAGCCTTCGCCTGCCGGCTTGTAGCCTGCAGCCATACCGCGCCGCCCGCTGCCGCCGACGCGGCTTTGCGTCATGTCGGCCGGGGTGAAGATCGCCTCTTCGATATAACGCGCGAAGGACATGCCCGACGCGTTCTCGATCGCGAGGCTTAGAAGGTAATATCCGGTGTTCGAATAGTGAAAACTCGCGCCCGGCTCAAAATCGAGCGGCATTTCGCGCACCGATGCGAGCACGTCCTCGGCGCCGGCGCCGGTTTCGTAGAAACCGAAGCCGACCACCGCCTCATAATCGGGAACGCCGCCCGTATGGGAAAGCAATTGATGGAGCGTGATGGGCCGCCAGCTTTCCGGCAGCCCCGCCACATGATCGCCGATCGCGTCCGTCCGGGAGAGTTTGCCGCCGGCCTCGAGCTTTAAAACCGCGACCGCCGTCATGTGCTTGGAAAGGGATGCGATCTCGAACGCGGCGCCGGGATCCATAAGCTTGCCCGTCTCGAGATCGGCGGCGCCCCAGCTCAGGGTCCCGACAAGCGCGCCGTTCTCATAAAGACCGGCGGCGACGCCGGGAGCGGCGGCGTTTTCAGCGAGGCTGTCGAAAGCCTTAGCGGTCGCCGGATCAGCCGCCGGCGCGGACACCGGCGCAGACGCGCTGTTGCAGGCCGCCGCCAGAAACATCGCCGTTGCGGCGCCCGCATGCCGCATGCCTTGCTTGATATTCGGAAAGATCATCGCTCGCCTCACCCGTTAAGCCCGCCGCTCATTCGGCGCAGCGCATGAGGCGCAAAAACCGGCGCTCTCGTCCTGACGATTGCCTGACTTTTCACTGAAAAGCGCTGGGTTACGGGGTTCGGGCCGCGAAGCTGCCCCGCTCATTCCGGCAAACGCCGGAATCCGGGATGAAGAGCGCATCCACATGACTTCCAGCGCGGCGACGGCGGCGCTAAAAACCGATCAATATATAGCGGCCATACGCCATGGGGAGATATCTATGCTGTCAACAAGCGTCTATGTCATTCTGGCGCTGAACGCCGCAACCTACCTCATTTACTATTACGACAAAGCCGCCGCTCGCCAAGGCGCGTGGCGGATATCGGAATCAACGCTTTTTTTGCTAGCCATCCTTGGCGGCGCGCCAGCCGCAATCACTGCGATGCTCTCATTACGCCACAAAACCCGAAAGCCGAGTTTCCGATACGGCCTCCCGCTCATCCTTGCTCTTCAAGCATTCGCTTTCGCCTATTGGCGCAATGCCGGCGCGCCAAACTTGATAAGCGAACTATCCTAGAACGGCAGCTTCATGCCGGGCGGCAGCGGCAGGCCTTCGGTGAGGCCTTTCATCTGTTCCTGAGACGCGGTTTCGAGTTTCGATTTCGCATCGTTGATCGCCGCGGCGATCAGGTCTTCCAGCACTTCCGCATCGTCAGGCTTGATGAGATCGCGCTCTATCGCAACAGCTTTCACATAACCCTTGCCGTTCATGACGATCTTGACCATGCCGGCGCCCGCCTCGCCGGCCACTTCCATCTCGGCGAGCTTTTCCTGCATCTCTTTCATCCTGGCCTGCATGGCGCCGGCCTGTTTCATGATTTCGCCGATATCCATTTCTTACGCTTTCCTCGTTTCGTTTTCGGTTTCGATCGTCACATCGTCTTCCGGGTCAACGGGACGCTCTTCTTCTACTTCGTCCGGCGCCGGTTCCGCCGGCGTTTCGGCCTCGCGGATCGACGTCACTTCGGCGCCCGGAAACAGGTCCATCGCCTTTTTGACCATCGGATGGTTCATCACTTCCGCTTCGCGCACGGCACGCAGCGTGTCGGCGCCCGCCTCGCGCGCGTTCACCATGACGACCCATTGCCGGCCGGTCCATTCTTTCAGCCGCTGGGTCAGCCGTCCCGCGAGATCGGCCGGCGCATGGTCGTGAAACCGGAGCTCGATCCGCCCCGGGGCGAAGGAGACGATGTGGACATAGCTTTCGAGCTCGGTCCTGAGCTTGGCGTCGCGCATTTTGCCCGCGAGCCGGACCACATCCTCAAAACCGTTGAGCGCCGGGCCCTGTTCCGGTTGCGAAACGGACTGAGGGGGCGCATCGAACCGCGCGGAAGGCCCGGAATCCCGGCGCGGCGGCGCGCTTTCGCCCGCCCCTAGCCCGTTTTCACGATTTTTTTTTAGGGCTCTCAGGGCCTCGTCCGGGGTCGGCAGGTCGGCCGCGAAGGCGAGACGGATCAGCGCGATCTCCGCGGCGGCGGCCGGGTCCGGCGCGACGCCGGTTTCGGCGAGGCCCTTCATCAGCAGCGACCAGGCGCGAGTGAGGACGTTCATCTCAAGCCCGTCCGCCATCTCCCGCGCGCGCCCGGCGTCCGCCTCGCCGGCGGGCCCGTGAACCGCCGCGCCGGGACCGGCGGCTTTGACCCTTGTCAGAAGATGCACGAGATCGAGAAGGTCGCGCAGGATCACGGCGGGCTCGGCGCCCGCGTCATACTGGTCGCGAAACGCTTCAAGCGCGGCTTTGGCGTCGCCCTTCATCACCGCATCGAGCAGGTCCCAGACGCCGGAGCGGTCGGCGAGGCCGAGCATGCCGCGAATCATCTCCGCGCTGACTTCTTCGCCGCCTGCGTCAGGCGCGTTCGCCCCTGACTGCGCCGTATGCTGAACAATCGCCTGATCGAGGATCGACAGCGCGTCGCGCACCGAGCCTTCCGCCGCGCGGGCGATCATCCACAAGCCGTCGCGGGCCACGCGCACGTTTTCCTTATCGGCTATCTTCGCGAGGTGATCGGTGAGGGTTTCAGGATCGATGCGCCTTAAGTCAAAACGCTGACACCGCGACAGGACCGTCACCGGCACTTTGCGGATTTCAGTCGTCGCGAAAATGAACTTCACATGCGGCGGCGGTTCTTCGAGCGTTTTCAACAGCGCATTAAACGCCGCCGTCGAGAGCATGTGCACTTCGTCAATAATATAGACCTTATATCGCGCCTCGACCGGCGCGTAGCGCACGCCCTCGATCAGTTCGCGAATATCGCCGACGCCGGTGCGCGAGGCGGCGTCCATTTCCAGAACGTCCGGATGACGGCTTTCGGCGATGGCGCGGCAATGCCGGCCCTCTTCGGCCATCTCCATCTGCGGACCGTTATCCTCGCCATTGGGGCCGACATAGTTGAGGGCGCGAGCGAGAATGCGCGCGGTCGTCGTCTTGCCGACGCCTCTGACGCCGGTGAGAATATAGGCGTGTGCGATGCGGTTCGAGGCGAAGGCGTTTTTGAGCGTCTTCACCATCGCCTGATGGCCGATCAGGTCGTCGAAGCTCTGCGGGCGGTATTTGCGCGCCAGCACCTGATAGGCGGGCTTGTCGCCCGCACCGCCTGTTTCAGCCAGTAAATCACTCATATGACGGCATTATGCGTTTTCCGGGGGCCGGATCAAAGGCGGCGGCGCTTCTGGGGAAAACTAGCGCCGCCGATGCCTGATGATCTGCAAGCCATAGCTCGCCAGTTCGCCCGCAACCAGCGCAGCCAATAGCAGATTGGCGTATCGCCATTGCCCCTCATACACGGCCAACAAAAACACCAGAACAGCGCCGATGCTGACGATCATCGCCCCGGACTTTTCGCCCGTCTGCGCGATGCGCTTGTCTTCTTCGCTGAACGCCATCTCCTTGCCCGGATCGCGCGTCTCCAGCGCCGCACGAATGTGCGCCCAGGTGATTTCCGCGACGAGCAGCACAACAACGATAATCATGACCAGTCGGGAGCCGTAATCTATTCCGCCGGAGTGGAAGAGCCAGACCCCGTAGCCGGCGAATGTGATCGCCAGCGCGATAAACATTATCCATGCGTGCTTTTCGCCAAACGACATCGACCGCCTACCTCCCGCTTTGATGCGCCCAAGGATTTCCCGGTCCGCCCCGCAAGCCCTGAAAGAACTCCGCTATAACTGCTCCCGCGCGGAAATGCACCTTTTGGGCGCTCGAGTTATGTGTCGCTTTGAACGCGTTGGTCGAGGCGGATCGCGATATGGAGCCAGTATTACATGACGGGCGCAGGTTCTGCGGTCATTTCGCTCGCACAAGGGGGAACGGCTGAAAGTGGAAGGCTGAAACGACCCGCGGCGAAACTCGTTACGGCTGCTTCCTTCCGGACCTGACCGGGTTGGCGAGAGCTGCGTCCGCCAGCCTTCCGCCGGGGAATATCAGCGCTCGAACCCGTGATTGCAAGAGACCGTATCGTGAACCAATGTGAGCGAAATCGCCGCTATAGGCGGGCCGCCCTCCAGCGGGCGATAATTTTGGAGAGGGAGACGATCCATGAACGCAAACGGCAAACTATTGCCCAACATCCTTTTATGGGGCGGCGGGCTTTTCATTTCGGCTATTTTTCTTGATTCCCTGCGGTTCAAATTCACCGGGCACCCGACGCCGCAGCATATCTTTTCAACCCTGAAGGAATGGTCGGGGATCGGCCTGTTCTATCCGGCGGGTCCGTGGGTCATCGGCCTCGGGGAGCTTTTATCCTCGCTGCTGCTGATCGGCGCGCCGGTCGTCCTGCTGCTCACGGGTGCAAAAAACCTGATCGGCAAATCGCAGTTCGCCGGGGCCCTGGTCGCTTTCGGCATCATGTCCGGCGCCATCGTCTTCCACCTGTTCACGCCGCTCGGGATACAAACCCCTGTGGAGTGGGACGGCGATACGCCGACGAAATTTTCCGGCGCGTTGTTCTATTCCGCCTGCGTGAGCTGGGTGCTGGCCATCGTGATCATGTTCCTGCGCAAGGGCGATATTCAGGACCTGCTGCCGAAGAACCGCGCCTGACGCTTGCGCGGGGCCGGACCGGCCCCTTAGAAGGGCGGGCATGAAACAAGGCGACAATCCCAACTGGTTCGCGAACTCGCCGCTCGAGCGGGCAAATATCGAGATCGACCAGAGCGAGACCATCGCCGCGCATCTCAAGGATGAGAAAAGCGCCCTCGTTCCGTTATGGCGCGGCGATCCGTTGATGGCGGACGGCAAGGCGGTGTTTTTATCCGTCGCCGCCATCAGCGAATTTCCGGAAGACGCAACACTCGTCTATCTCGGAACGCTGAACGGCGTCGCGCATTTCGCCATTGACGCCTCAAGCGCCAGCGACAACGCCATTGGCGCGCCCTTCGCCGAGATCGGCGAATATACGCAACTGCGCTACGCCGCCGGCGCGCTCTCGAAAGACGAGATCGCCATTATCGGCCATGCGCGGTGGCTGTTCGAATGGCATCGCAAACACACGTTCTGCGCCAATTGCGGCGCGCTGACATTGGTCATCGCCGGCGGCGCCAAACGCAAATGCGAGACATGCGAGGCGGAGCATTTCCCGCGCACGGACCCTGTCGCGATCGTTCTCGCCGTTCATAACGGCGCCTGTCTTCTGGGGCGCAATCCGAAATTCCCGCCGGGTTTCGTCTCGGCCCTCGCCGGCTATATCGAGCCGGCCGAAACGCCGGAAGAAGCCGCAAAACGCGAACTCTTCGAGGAGGCCGGCGTCATCCTCACCGATGTGCGTTATCAGTTCTCGCAGCCATGGCCGTTCACCACAAGCCTGATGATGGGCTTCATCGCAGACGCTCAATCCCGCGACCTCACTCTCGACCAGAACGAAATCGCCGAAGCGCACTGGGTCGACCTTGAAGACATGCGCGCCCTGATCAACGGTGAAGAACGCCTCGGCATTTTCCTGCCGCCGAAATTCACCATCGCGCGGCAGCTGATCGACCGATGGGCGCAAGATAAGGCATAAAGGCGGAGCTAAATGATGCGCGCGAAGAGATTTCTGCTAGTTCTGACATTTGTTTTTGGCGTTTGGGCGTGCACCCAGCGCCCGGCCCCGTCAGACAGCGGTCTTTCCGCAGCCGGCTTTGAGACCTTTCTCGATCGCAAAGCAGAAGAGGGGTTCAGCGGTGTTGTCTTGATCGCCGTCGGCGACGAAATCAAAATTCACAACGCATACGGGTTCGCCAATCGGGAGCATCACGTCCAAACCCGGCGGACAACCACCTTCCCTATCTACTCTATTTCCAAACAACTGACTGCGTCATTCGTGCTGGATTTAGCGCGCGACGGGCGGTTCGCTCTGGACGACTGCATTACCGATCACATCCCGCGCCTCGCAACAGTGCTGGAGGATTGCGTCTCCATTGCGCATCTTTTGTCGAATACGGGCGGCGTTACCGAGGCGGCGTTCGACACGCTGCCAACGCATAACGACTTGCCGATCCTGCAATCGCTGCAAACCTACTTTGTTCGGGGACACGATTTTCCACCGGGCTCAAAATTCCGGTACAGCCCTTTTGGCGGCTACATGCTGCTCGCAGCGTTGATCGAAAAAGCGACGGGAAAAACATACGCCGACGCCATCGAACAATATCTCACCGAGCAGCATGGGCTGAAAAACACCGGCTATTTCCGTTACGACAAAGTGATAGAAGGCCTCGCCGCCGAGTATCGCGTCGAGGACGCCAGCTTTGTGCGCCCCAAGCGCATATATCTCACATATGGCAACGCCGGCGCCGGCCTTTACGCAACAGCGTTCGACATTTTCCAGTGGAGCCGGCGAATACGCCAGCCGGAAGCCGACGCCGCGAACCTGTTTTCTACAATGACCGCCGGACGAATCCCGGCTGATAGCGGGCGCTATGGCTACGGTCTGTATCTGAACGATCTCAACGTACGCGATGAACCCGTTCCGATCGCCTATCACGGCGGCAGCAACCAGCACCTTGCGTTATACGACCTGAAATACGATCGCACCGTTATCGTGCTCAGCAATGTTGAAGCGGCCGATGTATGGGACATCGCCCGGAAGGCGCTGGAGGCGTTCAGCATACAAAACTAGGCGGCGTCACCAATTTCAGCACGTCGCCCTTCCGCTCATGTCGGGCGCGGATAACAGGTTAGCGCGCCTTCGCCGCCTTATAGACGCCGAGAATTTTCAGCGAGCTTGAAAAGAAGCTGAGCTCTTCAAGAGCAAGCCGAACCGGTTCGTGGTTGGGATGGCCCTCAATATCCGCGTAGAACATGGTCGCCGCGAAAGAACCGCCAAGCTGATAGCTTTCCAGCTTCGTCATGTTGACGCCGTTGGTGGCGAAACCGCCGAGCGCTTTATAAAGCGCCGCGGGTATGTTGCGCACTTCGAAAACGAAACTCGTGACCACCGGCCCGTCTTCCGGCGAGGCGTCGTCAGGCTCGAGCGACATTTCAAGAAAGCGCGTCGTGTTGTGATCGGCGTCCTCGACATTGCGCTTGAGGATTTCAAGGCCGTAAATCTCCGCGGCGCGTTCCGACGCGAGCACCGCGTCTCCCGGCGCCCCATGCTCGGCAAGCCACTTCGCGGCGCCCGCAGTGTCGCCGGAGACTTCCGGGCGCGCCTTCATCGCCTCAAGCGAAAGCCGGCACTGGCCAAGCGCCATGGCGTGGCTCCTGACGACTTTCACGTCCTCAAGCTTCGTTCCTGGCCGGGCCATCAGATGATGCTCAACGGGCAGGAAATATTCGGCGACGATATGCAGCCCGGCGTCGGGCAGGAGGTGGTGGATATCCGCGACACGGCCCGCCAGCGAATTCTCGATCGGCAACATGGCGCGCGCCGCGCGCCCGGAGGTCACCGCCTCGAAGGCCCGCTCGAAGGTGGCGCAGGGAAGCGGCGCAAGCGCCGGGGCGAAGGTGACGCAGGCGAGCTCCGAAAAGGCGCCCGGCTCGCCCTGATAGGCGATCTGTTTGTTCGGGGGATTATTTTCCTCAGTCATCACGCGCCTTCACCATGCAAAAACCGGGCGGCTTATGCCCAAAGGCCCTCTCAAAGGCAATCGGCGCGCGAAAAGGCCGCGCCCGGACCACGGCCGCCTTGATTGATATGGCTCCAGAAGATCGCTAGAACGCCGCGCAATTCAGATGTTTCCACGCCCCGGTCGGGGCGCGATTCCGGGGCGAACCAATCATGGGCGAACCAACCAAGCAGGGCGACTCCAACAAAGACCCGCTTCTTGTTAACAAGATTCTCGGGGCCATTCTCATGGCGGCGCTGCTGATCTTCGGCGTGCCGCAGCTCACCAGGGCGCTGACCGGCGGCGGCGCGCATCATGGCGGCGGTCATGGCGACGAACTGCATCTCGCCTATGGCGGAGACATCCAGCTTGAGACCGGCGGCGGCCATGGCGAGGAAAAGCCAAAGGCGAGCCTCGCGGAGCTGCTCCAGAACGCCAACGCCTCAGCCGGCGAGCGCCGCTCGGCCTTGTGCAAATCCTGCCACACATTTGAAGAGGGCGGCGCAAACCTGACCGGCCCCAATCTCTGGGACGTCGTCGGCCGCCCGGTCGCCAGCCATGCGGGCTTCAACTATTCCGGCGCGCTGCAGGCGCTCGGCGGGACCTGGACCTATGAGCGTCTCGACGCGTTCATCCGCAATTCGCAGGAATTCGTACCCGGCACCGCCATGGCGCAGCGTGTCGCCAAGGATGAGCAGCGCGCGGAGCTTCTCGCCTACATGGCGACGCTCTCAAGCAACCCAGTTCCGTTTCCGGAGCCTGAAGTTGTTGCGCCCGCTGAGGTCGAGGAAGCTGCACATGAAGGCGCGCCCGAAATGGAAGCCGCCACCAGCCCTGAAGCCGCGGACGCGGACGGTCACGCCGCTTCCGCGGAGGATCTCTTCGGCAGCCAGTCCTCCAACGAGCCACGCGAAACGCCGGCAAACGAAGAAGAACACGGCGACGGCGAATAACGCCTAGCGCAGCTTCACCGCCGTGCCGTTGCACGACACCATCAGCATCGCGCCTTTCTGGGTGTCGATCGCTTCATAATCGATATCCACCGCAAGAATGGCGTCAGCCCCGAGGGCGGCCGCTTCCTGCTCCATATCGGCCATCGCATGATCGCGCGCCTCGCGCAGCGCCTTTTGATAGCCGCCGGAACGCCCGCCGATAATGTCGCGGATGCCCGCGAAGAGATCGCGGAAGATATTGACCCCCAAGATCGCCTCGCCGGCGACGACGCCGAGGCTCTCCCGGGTTTCCCGCCCCGGGGCCGCATCGGTTGTGGTGATGATCATCAAGCTCTCCCATGTGCTTCCCTCAAGACATGGGCGCTTTCAGCGCCTGTTCAATAACGGGCTGATCGCTCATCCCGGCGCAAGCCGGGATCTCGTTCCGCAAGCAAGGATATTGAGGATAAGCATTCCGGCTTTCGCCGGAATGAACGAAACAGTCAGAAAATCCCGAAGCGCTTCTTGCGGCTTTTCCTGGCGGCGGCTTTTCCTTCCGCCGTGTCGAGATACCGCTCGTAATCGAGATCGGCGCGCATGGTGCGCATCGCCGTCGAGCGCATACCGCGGATGAGCTCGTCGCCATTGAAGGCGCGTTCGGTCATCGGCGTCGGCTCGAGGTCTTCCGCATAGGACTGCTTGTCGGCCTTCTTGCCCCGGCCGAATTTCTTGCCCTTGGCCTTAATGTCCTCGCGCAGCGCGGAAAACGCCGCCTCGGCGGGCGAGACGTAATCTTCCGGCAGGAATTCGTAATCCTCGGCGGCGTAATCGGCGCGTTCCGGCACGATGATGTTCTCGACGCCGCGACCGGTAAGGTTGCGGGTCGTCGTCTGCTCGAAGCCGGCCCAGATTTGTTTCAAACGCTCAACCATAATCCTGTTTCCCTAAAGCTCCGGCTTCTCGCGCTTCCATTCAAGCCCGCCGTTGCGGGTGATCACCGCAACGTCGATCGGCCCGCCGACCGTCTCAACCGAGTGCATGACCTTCTGCTGGAAGGAGTTGAGCTTGATCAGCGACGCCGCGGTCTCGCCCAGCTCTTTCTTCGGCAGCGAATTGATCGCCCTCAGGATCGGCCGCGTATGGACCGTATACTGATAATTATCGACCGAGCGGAAAAATTCATGCAGGGCGTGGCCGAGATTGTTCTGGCTGTAGTCAGCGTAGATCGCGTTGCGCTGCGCGTCGGTGAGATTGGGCGTGCGCGCGACAATGTCGGTGACGAGCCCCTTCGAAAGCTTCAGGGTTTCGCTGAAGACGAACATCCTGAGATACTGGTCCATGCCGGTAAGGAACGTCCGGATCATGCGGTCCTGCGCGAAGGGCTGGAAGACCGGCCCTGAATCTGAATGAATGTCCGCCTCGCGGTCGCGCTTGCGCTTCAAGATGCCAAGAATGACGCTTGAGGAAAGGTAGGAGCGCATTGACGGGAATTTCTCGCGGGCGCCGAAGCCGGCGAAGACGACGCCGGTATAATGCTCGAAAAACGCGTCCTTGACGCAGGCGAACACGGCGATCTCGCGAAGCCGTCCGCGCGTCGTTTCAGACACCGTCAGCCCCGGAAATTCCTGTTTCAGCGACGCGAGCAGGCTTTCGATCAGCTGATCGATCTCGCCGCCATACCGGCGCCGGACCTGCTCGTCCATGCCTTTCGGGAAACACGGCAGATCCGCGCGCGGCGAATCGTCGGGATAGCGCTGGTAGTCCGCATGCAGCTGGCCGACCACATATTCGAACATCGAGGAGATGTGATCCTTGACGCGCGCGCCATGGCGCCCCTGATACTGCTGGACCTGATGATCGAATTCCTCGGCGATCACCGTAAAAACCACGGCGACGACCTTGAAGAATTCCGTATCCTGATGTTCGGGCGGAAAGAGGTCAGGGTTGCCGGAAAGGAACTCCATGAAGTCGTCGGCGTAGGCGGCGACGGTTTCGAGCGCACGGCCCCGCGCCTGTTCGCGATAAAGGGATATCACCGTCTCCCACGGCGTCGACATGATCTCGGCGTTGTTATAGATCATCACCGCGACCGGCTGGCCGTCGACCAGCGGGAACAGCTTGTCCACTGACTGATAGGTTTTGAGATAGCGGTCGCCGGAAATGGTGACGGCGCTGTCCGCCGCCATCGCCACCGCCTGACGGTTCATCAACACGACTTCAGATGTCATCGACCCCTCACGACTTCCCCACCAGACGTTCTGGCCCGTCTACCACACGGCCCATCCTCAGCCCGAGCCGCGCTCTGGCGGCGGAAACAGGCCTCGAATTCCTGATGTTAGCGGTAAAAACCGCTCAAGGGAACAAGCGCCTGGGCGCCCGGATTCAGCCGGATTTCGCCTTTTTGAACGTCCGGCCAGCGGCTTGACTGGTTAGCGCCGGGCTAACCAAGCCCTTCTAAAAGTTGGCAAAAATTTTAATCGGTTTGTCCGAACCTCAACCCATCGCCCCTGTTGAGAGAGTAGGAGCCCGCCATGACCCTGATTGAAAGCATCAGCCTCATCGAAATGGTGATCTACGGCTTTATCGGCGTGAACATGCTGCTGTCCTGCTCGTTCCTCGTCCATCGCGGCTTCCGTAAGGTCGCCGCGCGGGCCGACGGGTAAGGCGCTCAGGGCCGCCCCAGCTATTCGATTTCGAACGCCGCGACCACCTGCGCCGAGACAGTGATCGGTTGCGGCTCAATGTCAAAAGGAACGGTCGCATAGCGCCGCGCCGTTCCAGAAACGACAATCATATCTTTCTGGAGTTCGTCCATATATGTCTTGTCAAAATCTTTTCCTGATTGAATTTTAGCCACCCCAGCCAGCGTCGCCCCTGCCGACGACGCAATTAAACGCGCCTTGTAGCTGGCGTTTTCAACGGCTGCTTTAACGGCCTGCTCATTTGCCTCCTGCAGGTTTTCAGCCCTGAACTCCTTAAACTCTACTGACTCAGCGCCAAGCTCGGTAATGAGCGAAAGCATGCTCCCGGCGGAGGTCGCCGGGGATCCCTCAACAGAAACCCTGATATAAGCTCCGTAACCTGTGACTGGGCAGTATTCGTCATATCGCAGATCCAAGCACTCACCGTCGTATATTGTCTCAACTTCTGCTGAGGCGGTCGTTATTTTTACCGATTCCAGCCCGTCCAATTTCGGAAGCTCTTCCTGCAGCCTTGTGTAAATGGCGGCCGCATCAGCAAAAGCTCCATCACGCGTATTTTTTATCGATCTAACAGTAGCGCCAACTTCAAAAAACTTTGGAGCAACCTCAATGGTCGCAACGCCCTCTACCTGAATTACGTTTTTCTCTTCTGCCGGCAAACAACCGAACAGCAAAAGCGCAAGCGGAATTAGAACCAATTTTTTCATGGCGACCCCTCCAACAGTTGAGCGGACTTTCACTCTTTATTTGGAAGCTGGCAAGGGCGCGTAGGAAGACGCGTCAAAGCCGTAGGCCTCGCGCATTTCCGCAATCGCCTTGAGCTTGCTTTCAAATAACCGCCAGTCGTCGTTATCGGCGATCGCCCCCCAGATCGCCTCGACCTCGCCGATGAGCATCGAGCAGGGCTCGCCCTGCTGAAAATAGGGATGCGCAAGACGCGCTTCGTCCGCCGGCGCATACGCCGTCAGTCTCGACCGGACCGGCGCGAAGTCGTCGCTTGCGTAAAACGCCGCCGCCGGGCTGTTCGCCGCCCGGCCCGCTGAGGCCGCGCCGCAAAACCAGTCGAAAAACAACTGCTCGTAAGGGGCCGCCGTTTCGGTCATCCATTTCAGAAGATCGACAAGAAAAGCAAAGTCGCCCTTGCCTTCCCGCGCGAGGCCGAGGCGGCGGAAATATTCGTCCGCCATCGCCTCTTCGTAAACGTCGCCGAATGTCTGCAAAGCCGACGTCAGCGGCTCAACATCGGCGACAAGCGACAGCGCGCCGCCGAACTGCGCAAGGTTCCAGGCGCATGCCTCCGCCTGCCGCCCGAACGCGTAAAGCCCTGTCTCGTCGAAATAGGCCGCGGTGAAAGTGGGGTCCGCCGTCGGCGCGAACCGCCATGGTCCGTAGTCGAAGCTTTCACCCGTCACGTTTATATTGTCCGTATTGAGAACGCCGTGAACGAAGCCCGCCGCCATCCATTGCGCAGCAAGGCGCGCCGTCCGGCGAACAACGCTTTCGTAGAATGCCGCAACCTTGTCGCCGCCGGAAAGCCCGGAAAGCGCCGGATAAAAATGCGCAACGCAATAGTCGACGAGATCGCCGATCGCCTGCTCGTCCTTTTCAAACGCCAGCCGCTCGAACACGCCGAAGCGCACATGGGAATGAGAGAGCCGCACCAGCACCGACGACCTCGTCGGCGAGGGCTCGTCGCCGCGATAAAGCGCCTCGCCCGTCTCGATCAGCGAAAAGCTTTTCGACGTGTAAACGCCGAGCGCTTCGAGCATTTCCGTCGCCAGGATTTCGCGAACGCCGCCCTTCAAGGTGAGCCGCCCGTCGCCGAATCGGGAATAGGGCGTCTGGCCCGACCCTTTCGTGCCGAGATCGAGCAGCCTTCCCTGATCGTCGCGCAGTTGCGCGAATAAAAATCCGCGCCCGTCGCCGATATCCGGATTGTAGGACCGGAACTGATGGCCGTGATAGCGGATAGCGAGCGGCCTTTCGAGATTGCGGGGGAGCGGCTCGAACGCGCCGAAATGCGCGATCCACTGCGCATCGCTTAAACCGCCGAGACCGGCCTTTTCCGCCCAGCGCTGATTGCGATAGCGCAGCGTGCGTTCAGGAAAGGCCGCCGGTTCGACAATGTCGTAAAACGGCGCGCCGGCCTCATCGCCGAGCGTCGAATAGGCGGTCGCGGGGACGTATTTGGGGAAATCTTTCATCGCAATACAAGGTGCGGCTTCGAGAAGCGCGGCGCAAGCGGCGGTTTCGATTGCGCCGCCGCCGCGATAGGATCGGCAAAAACCGGAGGATGACATCGATGAACCGTTTGACCGCCGCCGTGCTGATCAGCGCATTTATTTGCGCGCCCGTTCACGCCGAAGACGATTTCGGCGCGGCGGACCCGAAGCGCCCCGTCTCGACCTATTCGATCGTCGCCCGCGATGCGGAAACCGGCGAGATCGGCGTCGCGGTGCAGTCGCACTGGTTCTCGGTCGGATCGATCGTTTCCTGGGCGGAAGCCGGCGTCGGCGCGGCCGCAACGCAGTCCTTCGTCGAACCTGCATACGGGCCGCGCGGCCTTGAGGCGATGCGCAAGGGAAAAGACCCGGCGAAGACGCTCGCGAAACTGATCGATAAGGACGAAAACCGGAATGTGCGTCAGGTCGCGTATGTGGACGCGCAAGGCCGCGTCGCCGCCCATACCGGCGAGAACGCCATCGTCCACGCCTGCGACAGCCAGGGCGAGGGCTATTCGGTGCAGGCGAACCTGATGGAAAAAGAAACCGTCTGCGCGGCGATGGCCGCGGCGTTTGAAGCCGCCGAAGGCGATCTCGCCGAACGGCTGATGGCGGCGCTCGAAGGCGCGCAAAGCGTCGGCGGCGACATTCGCGGCAAGCAGTCGGCGGCGATGACCGTCGTCGACGGGACGCGTCACGCCAATCCGTGGGAAGGCCGCGTCATCGATTTGCGCGTCGAGGATCACGAAACGCCGCTCGCCGAATTGCGGCGGCTGATCGTTTTAAACCGCGCCTACAATCTCATGAACAAGGGCGACGAACTGGTCACCGCGGGCGACATGGAAGGCGCCAACAAGGCCTACGCCGCCGCGGCGGAAATGGCGCCCGGCAACCATGAAATGGTTTTCTGGCGCGCCGTCACCCTGGCCTCGGTCGGCGAGGTCGGCGCATCGCTGCCGCTCTTCAAGGAAGCGTTCGAGGCCTGGCCGTTATGGCGCGAGCTGATCCCGCGCCTGCCCGCCGCGGGCATCCTCCCCGACGATCCCGATCTGATTGCGCAGATCCTCACGCTCGGCGAGTGTCAGATGAATTAAGGCTGTTTACACGCACAGCGTGAGACGCTTTTCGTCGTTGAAACGTCGTCATTCGCGCTTATTTAAGAAGAACCGGGCGGACAGGAAAAGGGGCGAGGCATGGCGTCAATCTCGAAGGGACGGCTTTTCTTTCTCCTGCTCTTCGCCCTTGGCGCGGCGCTTTTCAGTTTTTCATCCTTCGCACAAAACAGCGCCCCCAAAGACGGCGTGATCCTCACTCTCGACGGGCCGGTGACGCCCCCCGCCGCCGACTATCTCGCCAGAGAAATCGGTCGCGCCTCCGACGCCGGCAAGGAACTCGTCATTATCGAGATCGATACGCCCGGCGGGCTGATGGATTCGATGAAGACGATCATCAAGGCGATCCTCGCCTCCGATACGCCGGTCGCCACCTATGTCTCGCCGCAGGGCGCGCGCTCGGCTTCCGCCGGTCTTTACATCATGTACTCGGCGCACGTTTCGGCCATGGCGCCGGCCACCAACACCGGCGCGGCGACGCCGATCGAAATCGGCGGCGCGCCGGCCGAAGAGCCGCGCTTCGACGATCCGCGCGACGCAAACCCCGCCCCAGCCGAAGGCGGCGACGGCGCCGAACCCGCAGACGACGCGCGCGAGGCGGCGCCCGAAACGCTCGAAGACCGCGAGCGCACCGCCGCGGACCCGCTGTCCAATGACGACGCCCTGCGCGCCAAGATCATCAACGACTCGGTCGCCTATATCCGCGCCCTCGCCGAGGAACGCGGCCGCAACGCCGACTGGGCCGAAAGCGCGGTGCGCGACGCGGCTTCCGTCACCGCCAATCAGGCGCTGGAGCTTGGCGTCATCGACCTCATCGCCGAAGACATCGACGATCTCCTTACCCAGATCGACGGCCGCACCGTAGCGACCGCGGGCGGCGAGAAAACGCTGGCAACCGCGGCGCTAAGACTTGAACGGATCGAACCGACCGCCATCGAGAAGTTCCTCAACTTCATCGCCAATCCAAATGTCGCGGTGATCCTGATGTCGCTGGCGACCACCGGTATCGTCATCGAAATGTGGACCCCCGGTTCGATCTTTCCGGGCGTCGTCGGCGTGATGTGTCTCATTCTCGGCCTCTACGCCTTTCAGGTGCTGCCTTTTAACTGGCTCGGCGTCGCGCTGATGCTGACCGGCGTCGTGATGATTGTCCTTGAAGCCTATACGCCGACCTTCGGACTGGTGGGCCTTGCAGGTCTTCTTGTTTTCGGGTTCGGGCTGTTCATCGTTTTCCCCGAAGGCTTCCGCGTTTCCACCACCGTCATTGCGGCGATCATGACGATCGCCGGCGGTCTGCTGGCCCTCATTCTCTTCGCGATTATCGGTTCGCGCAGTCACGGGCCGATGATCGGCGCCGAGGCGATCCGCAAGCGCGAAGGCGTCGTCGACGAATGGAACGGCCGGGAAGGCTGGGTGATCATCGAAGGCGAGCGCTGGCGCGCCCGCTCCGACAAGCCGCTCGAGCGGGGCGACAAGGTCCGGGTTCTCGAAGTCGACGGCCTTGTTCTCGTCGTCAAACAGGCCAAGGCTGGCGGCCTGCTCGGCGGCCTGCAAATGAAAGAGGCTTGAACGCGCCATGAACGAGGCGGCGGGACTTGCGACCCATCCCATCGGCATCACGGTTATCGCCGTTCTCGCCGGCTTCGGCCTGGTGGCGGCGGCGAAGCTCTACGGCCTCGTCTTCATGCGCTGGAAAACCCCGTTCCGCGTCGGCGAGCAGATGAAGGACGTGCGCGCCGAAGTGGTCGAGTGGAGCGGCGGTGAAGGATACGTCTCGGCGGACGGCGAGCTGTGGCGCGCGCTTTCAAGCGAGACGCTGGCGCCGGGTGACAAAGTTTCGGTGATATCCGTCGACGGATTATCGCTGACCGTAAAGAAGGAATCCGCCTAGCGCCCTGACCGGCGCGTCCGGCGTCAACTCGAAAGGAGACAACAGATGGGCGGCATCGGCTTTTTCATCCCACTCTTGTTTTTTGCGCTTGTGATCATCACCAGCGTCATCAAGATTTTGAAGGAATATGAGCGCGGGGTCATCTTCACCCTTGGCCGCGTCGGCCGCAAAGCGGCGGGGCCGGGCCTCATCATTCTCATTCCGGTGATCCAGACCATGCGCAAGGTCGATATGCGGACGCTCGTTCACGACGTGCCGACCCAGGATGTGATCTCCCAGGACAACGTCTCGGTGAAGGTGAACGCGGTGATCTATTACCGCGTGGTCGACGCCGTGCGCGCCGTCGTGCAGGTCGAGAACTATATGGCCGCGACCAGCCAGCTCGCGCAGACGACCCTGCGCTCGGTGCTCGGCAAACACGATCTCGATGAAATGCTGCAGGAGCGCGACAAGCTCAACAAGGACATTCAGGAAATCCTCGATCACCAGACCGAAGCCTGGGGCATCAAGGTCTCGAATGTCGAAATCAAGCATGTGGATGTCGACCCGTCGATGATCCGCGCGATCGCCAAACAGGCCGAAGCCGAACGCGAGCGGCGTTCGAAGGTGATCCTCGCGGAGGGCGAATTCCAGGCGGCGGCGAAACTCTCCGAAGCCGCGCAGGTGCTCGCCACTTCGCCCGGCGCCATGGAGCTCAGATATCTCAACTCCCTGCAGGAAATCGCCGGCGACCGCACCAACACGATCGTCTTCCCGTTTTCGCTGAACGAGCTGGCGGACCGGTTCACGCGCTGAGCGCCTCCCACGCCAAATCCGCACGCCAAAGGCGCCGCGCAAGCGGCGTCTTTTTTGGTTGCGGCCGCCTATTTGTTGAAAACGGGCAACACTACCCATGAGATTGCAGCAAAATGCTCCGAAATCGGGGTAAGCCGCATCATTCCGGTAAACCGGGCAGTGAACGCAGCCGAATAATCTGTCATTATGCCGTCATAAAAATGCGCCGGCGCGGAAAAAAATGTCCGGCGCGCGTTCAGGGAGGACTACCAATGAAGCTGCGCCACGCCGCCAGTGCGTCTATTGCCGCTATTGTCGCCGTCACCGCGACGCCCGCCTTCGCCCAGCTCGACCAGATCGTGGTCACCGCGCAGTCGCGCGAACAGGGCCTTCAGGATACGCCGATCTCGATCTCGGCCGTGCCGGCGGAAAAACTCGCCGACACCGCCATCCAGAAATCGGAAGACCTGCAATATCTGGTGCCGAACTTCACCATGACGGAAACCGGCATCGCCACGAATATCTTCATTCGCGGCATCGGCTCGGGCATCAACCAGGCGTTCGAGCAATCGGTCGCAACCTATATCGACGGGGTGCATTACCCCCGCGCCCAGCAGACGCGGGCGCCGTTCCTCGATCTCGAACGGGTCGAGGTGCTGCGCGGACCGCAGGCGATCCTGTTCGGCAAGAACGCCGTCGCCGGCGCGCTCAACATCACCACCGCAAAACCGACGGACGAGTTCGAGGGCTTTATCTCCGGCGCCTATGAATTCGAGGACGAGGAATATGTCGTCGAAGGCGCGGTTTCCGGGCCGATCACCGACGGCGTGCGGGCAAGGGTCGCCGGCCGCTTCCGCGACTCCAACGGTTATGTCGAGAACCTCACCCTCGGCCGCACCGAACCGCAGCGCAATGACTGGATGATCCGCGGCCAGCTTGAGGCCGACCTTTCGGACAGCCTCCTGCTGCGTCTCAAGGCGGAAATCGGCGAGTTCGACGTCGACGGACGGCATATCGAGGTGATCGGCGAGAGGCCGGCCGCTGGCGGCCCGTTCGCCGGGGCCACCTATGGGCAGATCCTTTACGGCGGCTTCATGGCCGACCCGAGCGTTCTCAACACGACGTTTGACGGCAGGCGCAGTTCAAACGGCGACTTCAGTTACAATGACACGCAAACCTATGTGGCGAACCTGATCTGGAACGCCGGCGAGTACGAAGTCCGCTCGACGACCGCTTACGAAGAGTTCGAATATGACGAACTCTGCGACTGCGACTTCACCGGCGCCGTGGTGTTCGACGCCGCGCTGCAGGAGAAATACACGCAGTGGAGTCAGGAAATCCGCGTCACCTCCCCGGTGCGGGATTTTTATGATTTCGTCGCCGGCGTTTATTTCCAGTCCAGCGATCACGATTACGCCGACCAGATCATCGTGCCCGCCAACTCCATTCTCGTGCCGGCGATCAACGCCCTCACCATGAGCTCCCAGGGCGCGCTGGTTGCGGCGACGCAAGCCTCGCGGGAAGCCTATACCAATGGCGAAATCTATTCCGCCTTCGCGCAAGTGAACATCCGGCCGATGGACCGGATCGAGCTGCAGCTCGGCGGGCGCATCAGCTACGAGAAAAAGGAAGGCGCGCGGACGCTGACCGTCACCGACCTCAACTTCGACACGCTGCCAATGGCGCAGACTGCGGCCCCGCTGATCTACGCCAATCTGTTCGGGATTACGTCGACCAATCTCGACAATCTCGGGCCGACCGGCGCGTTCCTGATCAGCCAGCTCGGCGCCTTGCCGGTGTCGGACGAGCTTTCCGAAACGCGCTTTTCGCCGGACGTCAAACTGGTCGTCGACGCAGCGGACAATCTGCTCCTCTACGCCAGCTGGGCCCGCGGTTATAAGTCCGCCGGGTTCGACTTCCGCGCCAACAACCGCAACTTCTATCCGACCACGGCGGATTCATTCCGATTCGATGACGAGCAGGCCACCAATTACGAAATCGGCGGCAAACTCGGCATCGGCGATTCCGCAGAGATCAACTTCGCGGGCTTCCTGACGAAATACAAAGACCTGCAGATTTCCATCTTCGACGGCGTACTCGGCTTCAATGTCGGCAACGCCGCCGCCGTGGAGATCCTCGGCTTTGAAGTCGACGGGCGCTGGGCCGTCACCGACAACCTCACCCTGTCGGGCAGCCTCGCCTATACCGATTTCGAATATACCGACTTCGTCAACGGCCAGTGCTATTTCGGCCAGGCGCCGAATGTCGACATCGACGGCGACATGACGCCGGAGCTTTGCGACTACACCGGCAACACCGGCCAGTTGGTTTCGCAGTGGCAGGGCGTCACCACCGTCGACTTCCGCGTCCCGGTCGGCGATTTCGAGGTCTCAAGCATCACCGATGTTTTCTACACGTCGGAATATCATGCGTCCTCGACCTACGACCCGGCGCTCGTTCAGGGCAATTACGCGACCGTCAACAGCCGGCTCGCTTTCGGTCCGCAGGACGGCATGTGGCAGCTCGCCGTACTCGGCAAGAACCTCTTCAATGAGCAGGTTCTGCTTTACGGCGGCGACACGCCGCTCGCCGGCTCGACCTTCGGCGCGAAGTCGAACTATTCGTTCTTCAGCCAGGGCCGCACGGTCTGGATTCAGGGCCGGGTGCAGTTCTAGGCCGCCACCCGGCTACAAACGACCACCCCCGCCCCCGCATGGCCGAGCGCGCCATGCGGGGGCTTTTTTTCGCGCAGCCGCAGCCCTAAGAAGCCCGGCGATGGAGCCCTCACCCAGAACCCTCGACCTCCGGGGCTATCGCTGCCCAGTACCAGTGATCCGCCTCGAAGCGGTCCTGCGCGCCATGCCGGAGAAGGCGCAACTCACTGTTTTTGCTGATGATCCTGTCGCGGCGGTCGATATTCCGCATTTCTGCCGGGAAGGCGGCCATGCGGTCGACCGGCTTCCCGGCCCGGACGGCTGCTGCGTCTTTCAGGTCACGCGCGGGCCGAAATCCGCAAATAGCAAGGGCCTCGAGGCGTCATAATCAGCCTTGAGGGGGCCTTTTTGCTTTCGAAAATGGTTAAGGTTAATCTGGAGCCACACGGCAAGCCGTGCTTTAATGGCGGCCGCATCGCCGTGCGCTGACTACTAAAGTGGGGCGCTATTGGCCGGCAGGGGGCCCGCAAGGAGTTTGGGCGTCTGGTGAGGGGAAGCTGGGTATGAAGAGACATCACATGACAATTTTACGCAAGGCGCGTTTCGCGCTCGGCGGCGCCGTAGCGGCGACCGTCCTCGCCTTGTCGGCCGCTGCGCCGGCGCACGCCAATTACGAGGCCGGCGTTCAGGCCTACATGAACGGCCAGTACGCGCAGGCGATCGACATCTGGCGCCGCTTCGCGGTCGCCGGCGATGTTCGCTCGAAGAAGATCCTCGGCGATGTTTATTCCGGCAAGACCCTGGAAGGCGCGAAAACCGCCGCCTCGCCGCTGGAGGAAATTCCGGTGGACAACGTCCAGGCGCTGATGTGGTACACGCTCGCCGCCTATCACGACTTCACCGCTTACCAGACCCCCTCGGCGGCGGAAGTCAACGCGCGCATCCTCGCCGAACAACGGCTCCCGGAAATCCGTGGACGGATGAGCACCTTCGATGTCGAGAAGGCGGAGCGCCTGGTGGCGCAGACCTTCGAGGCGGGCAGCCCTTACGACCTCTATCGCCTCGGCGAGATGTACCAGAAGGGCGCCGGCGTCGACAAAAGCAACACGCGCGCCCTGCAGATGTACGCGCTGGCGAAAGCCCGCGGCGTCGGCGAGGCGAGCGCGGCTTATGAATTTCTCGAGCCCCTGATGAACCCGAAGGAAATCAAGGTCGCGCTTGAAAAGGTCGAAAAGTGGCAGCCGCCGCTGCCGCCGGAGCACACCGGCAAGACGCCGCAACAGGAAGAACTCGAGCGCCTGAAGAAAGAGCTTGAGGAAATCAAGATGGCCGAGGCCCTCAAGGCGGTCTCCGACATCGACGTGGAGCTGATCCAGCGCGCGCTCAACGCGCTTGGCTTCCGCGCCGGCGGCGTCGACAACAAGCTCGGCCCGTCGACCCGCGCCGCGATCCGGCGGTTCCAGTATTCGACGGTCGCCCGCGACCTCACGATGACCGAAGACGAAAAGCAGTCGGTGGTCACCGGCGTCCTGACGCCGCGCCAGACGGTGGAGCTCTTCCGCGACGCCGCCAAGGCCGAACATCCAATGTCGCAATATGTCTACGGCATCATGCATGTCCGCGGCATCGGCGTCGAACAGGACGGACACAAAGCCGTTAACTGGCTTGAAAAGGCCGCCGAACACGATCTAGCGATTGCTCATTATGCGCTCGGCGTCGTCTTCCGGGACGGCACGACGGGCCTCAACGAAGTCGCGCCGGACGAACGCAAGTCGGCGTTTCACCTGGCCCGGGCTTCCGCGCTCGGCTTCAAGCCGGCGAATGACGCGCTGCGTCGCCTGAGCTTCGAATACACCCGCGACATTCAGTAGGCAGAGGGGTTGGTTATGAAACGCGTAATGTCAAAATATGTCGCCCCCGCTGCGGCAATGGCGATCGCCGGCGGACTGATGCTGGCGAGCGCGGCGCAGGCGCAATCGCTCGGCGGCTTTCCGATCCGCGAGCCGGGCGCCGGCGCGAGTTCGTCGGGTACGCAAGGCGCGACCTCCAGCAAGGATGGTCCGCTTCAGATCATTGTCGATGCGAACGGCCCGGGGCCCTACAAATCGATCTCCAAGGCCGTGAGAGATGTCGCCGAGGGCGGCGTCGTGTATGTCATGCACGGCGTCTACAATGAATCGCTGACCCTCGAGAAATCGGTGTTCATTCAGGGCGACCGCGGGCCGGGTTCCGGCGTTGAAATCAACGCGCCGATGAATTCAACCTGCATGACCTTCTCGCCGAAAACGCCGACTGCACATGCAGTCGTCGCGAATGTTCAGTTCGCGTCAAAGATCAATTCGAGCGCCGACGCATGCGTCGACGTCCGGCAGGGGGTTTTCACCCTCAAGGAAAGCGACGTTCTCGGCTCCGGCGTCAGACCGGCGGTCAAGATTTCCGGCGGCACGGTGATGCTTGAGAAGAACCGCATCAGCGCCGGCTCGGAAGGCGTCTTCGTCGCTCAGGCGCATTCGCTGTCGCAGAGCTTCATCATCGACAACAAGATCCTGCAGAACAAGGTCGGCGTCGATATCGCTTCGGGCAGCCGCGCCGACATCGTCGTCGCCGGCAACGAGATTTTCGACAATCTCGACTCGGGCGTGAAGTCTTCCGGCTACGGATCGGCGAAGCTGATCGGCAACAAGATCCGCAACAACAAGGGCTCCGGCGTCATTCTCGACAAATACGCCAAGCTTTCCCTGGTGCGCTACAATGAAATCGCCGAGAACAACGGCGACGGCGTCGCCATTCCGTTCGGCGTCAACGGCGTCATCGAGGATAACGATATTGTCGGCAATCACGGGCTGGGCATTTTCGTCCGCGAAGGCCTTGAGCCGAAAATCATCAACAATTTCATGCAAAGCAACGGCGGCGACAATTGTTCGAAAAAGGATCGCAAACGCGGCCGCTGCTGACCGGCGACAATTGAGAAACGACAAAGCCCCGCTTCGGCGGGGCTTTTTCTTTGAAAAGGAAATAAACCGCAATGAGCGAACTACCGCCTTGTCCGCAATGCGCTTCGGCCTTCGCCTATGAAGACGGCGCCATGCTGGTCTGTCCCGAATGCGGACATGAATGGGCTGCAGGCGAGGCGGCGGAAACGGAAGACGCCGGGCCGGGCGTCGTTGACGCCAACGGCAATTTGCTGGCCGACGGCGACACGGTCACCGTCATCAAGGACCTCAAGATCAAGGGCAGTTCGCAGGTCGTCAAAGTCGGCGTAAAGGTAAAAAATATCCGTCTTGTGGACGGCGATCACAATATCGACTGCCGCATCGACGGAGTCGGCGCGATGAAACTGAAATCGGAATTCGTGAAGAAGAGCTGAGCGCGCCTTCGCCCAGCATAAAGCCCGCACACCGAATAAACGTATCAAATCAGGCTGGCTCGCCAAGCCGAAGCCTGCGCAGCAGGCGGGATCTCGCCGCGCTGCGTTTGCTCCGCAAACGGTCGCGGCTCGTGGTGCCCCCCGCCGGAATCGAACCGGCACTCCCGCAAGGGAACTGGATTTTGAATCCAGCGCGTCTACCAGTTCCGCCAGAGGGGCATTCAAAGGCCGATAGAGCGGCGCGCATGATAGGGGGGCCGCCGGGGCGGTCAAGCCGCGCCTTGGCGGTTTGTTTACCCCGATGTTTGTAGAACGGACCGACACATCCTAGCTCTGTTGTTGCAGGTTACCCGGAATGGCCATGGCCGACGCACATCATTCGTCTTCAAGCCCCATGCGCGGCGCAACCCGCGTTCTCCACGACATTCTCGACGACCTGAAGCGCGCGGCGCCGGAAACCGCTGCAACGGACGGCGCGACCGGCGATGAGCCGACCGCTGCGCTGGGCGATGTTATCGACCGGCTCGACGAGCGGGCTTTCGGTTTTCTGCTTCTGCTTCTGGCGCTGCCATGCTGCCTTCCCTTCGTTTACGGCTTGCCGCAGATCGTCGCGTTGCCGATGCTGGCGCTCGCCGCGCAAATGGCGCTTGGCCGGCGCCATCCCTGGTTGCCGAAGAAGCTTCACAACCGGCGGTTCGCCATTCCCGCCTTTTCCAGCGTGCTCTCCCGCGCCGAGAAATATGTCGGCTGGATCGAACGCCTCGCAACGCCCCGTATCCGGCCCGTCACCAGCCATCTGGCGCTGCGCATCATCGGCGCGCTGCTGCTCTTGCCGATCGCTTCAATCCTGACGCCTTTCCCGCTCACCAATACGGTGCCCGGCGTCGGCGTCGCCATCGCCGCGCTCGGGTTGATCGAGCGCGACGGCCTTCTCGTCATCGGCGGCTTGCTGATCGGCTTTATCTGGGTGTTCCTGCTGGTCTTTGTCGGCGCCGAAACCCTGCATCTCATCAAGGACTGGCTCAGCGCGCGGCTCTAGCGCGGCTGTGACGATCCGCGCAGCGGCGTCGCCCCCGCGCCGTGTCTATCATGAGGCTCATGCTCGACCGGCTTTCTGGATATTCGCTGACCGAACGCGCGCTGATGGCGGCTTTTGCGGCGAGCGCCGCCCTGCTCGCCGGCGCGCATCTCTTTGAAAAGGTGGGCGGTTTCGTCCCGTGCATTTTGTGCCTCGACCAGCGGGAGGCGCACTGGACCGCGCTGGCGGTGGCCGCCGCCGGTCTCCTCGCCGCGCGCATCTTCAAATCCAGGCTGGGCGCCGCCGCCGCGGTCGGCGCCGCGGCGCTGGTCTACGCGGTCAGCGCCGGTCTCGCTTTTTATCATACCGGCGTTGAATACGGGTTCTGGCCGGGGCCGGCGATCTGCTCGGGCGGCGCGGACGTCGGCGGCATCGATGACATTCTGGGGTCGCTCGACAAGAAAACCGACGCGCCGTCCTGCGAGGATGCGCAATGGCGGTTACTCGGCGTCTCCATGGCGGGGTACAATCTGCTCGCCTCTGCGGGGCTCTTTGCGCTGACCCTGTTCGCCGCGCTGACCGAAACGCGCCGCGTCAAACGCATCCGGCAGGGCGCGCCGGAAAACAGGGCCGGCTAACCCGATGTCCGGTCCGCAAAAACCCGGCCCCCGCGCCCCGCGCCTTGCGGAAATGCTGCGCGTTGACCACGCCGGCGAATATGGCGCGGTCGCCATCTATCGCGGCCAGCGCGCCGTCTTCGGCGCGCTTTCCCACAAGGCGGAGACGGCGCAGGCGATCGAGGAAATGGAAGCCGGCGAAATCGAGCATCTTGAAACCTTCGACCGGCTGCTCGCCGAGCGAAAGGTTCGCCCGACGCTTCTCGCCCCGTTCTGGAACGCCGCCGGGTTCGGGCTCGGCGCGGCGACGGCGCTGATGGGCGAAAAGGCCGCCATGGCCTGCACAGCCGCCGTCGAGGACGTCATCGAAAAGCATTACGCCAGTCAGGCCGAAGCGCTGAAAGAGAGCGAGCCGGCGCTCGCCGCGACGATCGAGAAATTCCGCGCCGACGAGATCGGTCACAAGACGGCCGCAGAAGAAGCCGGCGCCGCGGACGCCCCCGGCTACAGCCTGCTTTCGGCGGCGATCAAAGCCGGCTGCCGCGTCGCCATCAAGGTCGCCGAAAAAATCTGACCGTCGCGCAAGAGCGTGCATTCGTCGAACGTCCGATTGACCGAACGGCGTCTCCTGACGCATGCACATGCTACGTTCGTAGCATTGAGCTTCCGGAGGCCGGTCATGGCGCTTGCAAAAACTCTCATCTCGATTTTCGCCGCGGCGATGGTGACCGCTCTCGCCGCGCCGGAGCCGGCGGCGGAAGCGACTCAAAAAGCCGACGAGGAACAGCTCGCCCGCCATGTGACGGCCCTCCAAAAGAAGGGAAAAGCGCCGCTCGATTATGTGCTGACCATTCTCGATGAGCGCGACCTCGTTCTCTTCGACGACGCCCTCCACAACGCCGTCGAGCCGTGGGAATTCTACACCGAACTTGTGCGCAGCCCGGCCTTCCGCAGAAAGGCGCGCTATATTTTTCTCGAAGTCATCCCCTCAAACCGGCAAGGCGCGCTCGACGCCTATTTCGGGACCTTCCCGGAAGACCGCACCCTGCTCTACCCCGCCTTTCAGGACCGCTATGGCTGGTCCTACAAAACCTATTTCGACTTTCTCCACACGGTCTATGAGGTGAATCGCGGCCTGCCCCCGGAAGAGCGCCTGAAGGTGCGCGCCGTTTCAACGCCCAGCTACTGGAAGGAAATGGAGCGCCTCGAGGACTGGACGAACTACAACACGCGCGAAGTGATCGGCCGCGATTACGCGATGTACAGGACCATTCTCGCCGATCTCGGCGATTTCAACGGCGAAAAAGGCGTTTTCCTGACGAACACGCGTCATGCGTATACGGACATTCGCCAACAGGACGGCGCGCCGTTCTGGAACACGGGGACGTTTTTCAGGCAGTGGCATGCGGAAATGACCTGGTCGATAAGGTTGAACGCGCCGATCCTCAATATCGAAATGGAAAAGGCGGCCGACGGCGCAGCGCCGCGCACCGGCGAAGGGCTTGAGCGTTACAGCTATAGCTGGGCGCGGGTGGCGCAAGGGCTTTGGGATTCGGCGTTTAAGACTTACGGCGCGACGCCCGTCGCGATCGATCTCACAAAAACGCCGTTCGGCGAGGCGGCCTATATGGGCAACCACATGCACAAGGCCGCGCCGGGCCAGACCATGGCGGACGCCTATGACGGCGTCGTCTTCCTCACGCCGTTCGAGGACCAGCATTCAAGCGCCTCGGTCGGTTTCATCTATACGCCGGCGTTCAAAAAAGAACTCGCGCGGCGTTATCGCATCACCCACACGCCGGCGCAGATCGAGACGATGCTGAAAGACGCCGGCGCTGAAAGTCTTGAGGCCTATATCGAGACGGCGACGGCCGAGCGGCCTGAGGCGCCCTCGCCGCAAGCCGCGGACGCCGGCCCGATGGACGCCTGGCGCAAGCGATAGCTCCTTATTTTCAAGGCTCTACGCTTTGCGATGCGGCGGCGGATACGCTAGTGTGCGTTCAGGCATATCCAGCAATCAGGTGGGATTTCATGACATCAATTCATTTGCGCCGTCTCCTCGGCGCCGGTGCCGCGCTTTCCGTTCTGGCGTTTGCGGCGTCCTGTTCGCAACCGGAAGCCGTCGGCTCCCTGTCGACCGGCGAGACCGAAACCGCCGCGCCGCAATCAGGCCCCGCGACCGTAAACGAGGCGCAGGCCTTCATCGAGAAAGTCGAAAAGTTCTATCGGGAGTTCGGCGAATATTCGGCGCGCATCGCCTGGGTGAACGCAACCTATATCAACTACGACACCGACTGGCTGAACACGCAAGTGAGCGCCGAAGGCACCGAGATGGGCGTCAAGTTCGCCAATGAAGCCAAGCGCTTCAATGACCTCGAACTGCCCGCCGACATGCGCCGCAAGATCGAGCTGATCAAGCTCGGCCTCAACCTGCCGGCGCCTGAGCGCCCGGGCGCGGCCAAGGAGCTTTCGGAAATCAACACGCGCATGTCGTCTGCTTATGCGACAGGCAAGATCGAACTTGACGGCGCGCAGGTTCCCCGTGTCGATCTCGAAGAAATGATGGGCACTGTCCGCGACCCGCAAAGGCTTCAGGAAATCTGGACGAAATGGCGCGAGGTGCCGGTGGCCGAGCGCGCCGACGGCGGCACGATGAAGAGCGACTACGCCGCGATGGTGAAGGTCGCCAATGAAGGCGCCGTCGAGCTCGGCTTTGACGATGTCGGGACCATGTGGCGCGCCCGTTACGATCTTCCGCCTGCGGAGTTTGCGGCCGAAACCGACCGGCTGTGGGGGCAGGTGAAGCCGCTTTACGACGAACTTCACTGCCATGTCCGCGCCAAGCTCAACGACAAATACGGCGACGACATCGTCCCGCTCGACCAGCCGATCCGCGCCGACCTTCTCGGCAATATGTGGGCGCAAAGCTGGCTCAACATTTACGACCTCGTCGCGCCGGGCGACGCCGATCCGGGCTACGACCTGACGGCGCTTTTGAAAGACAACGGCTATGACGCGGTGAAAATGGTCAAGACCGGCGAGGCTTTCTTCTCGTCCCTTGGCTTCGAGCCGCTCCCGGATACGTTCTGGGAACGCTCGCAGATCACCAAACCCGAGGGCCGCGAAGCCGCCTGTCACGCTTCAGCGTGGAATCTCGACGGCGCCGAGGACATCCGCATCAAGATGTGCACCAAGGTCAACGCCGACGACTTCCAGACGGTGCATCACGAACTTGGCCACAACTACTATCAGCGCGCCTACAAGGATCAGTCGCCGATTTTCTGGGGCGGCGCCAATGGCGGTTTCCATGAAGCGATCGGCGACATGGTGGCGCTGTCGATCACGCCGGAATATCTGAAACAGATCGGCCTCCTCGACGAGACGCCGGACGCCTCGAAAGACGTCGGGCTTTTAATGTCCGTCGCGCTTGAAAAAATTGCGTTCCAGCCCTTCGGCCTCCTGATGGACAAGTGGCGCTGGCAGGTGTTTTCCGGCGAGCTGACCCCGGAAACCTATAATGACGGCTGGTGGGCCTTGCGCACCCAGTATCAGGGCATCCGCCCGCCGGTCGAACGCTCGGCCGATTATTTCGATCCGGGCGGCAAATACCACATCCCCAACAACGTCTCCTATACGCGCTACTTCATCGCCAACATCCTGCAGTTCCAGTTCCACAAGGCGGCCTGCGAAATGGCCGACTGGGAAGGTCCGCTGCATCGTTGCTCCGTTTACGGATCGAAAGAGGTCGGTGAGAAGTTCAACGCGATGCTGGAGATGGGCCAGTCGGAACCCTGGCCGGAAGCGCTCGAGGCCTTCACCGGATCGGCCGAAATGGACGGCTCGGCGGTGGTCGCCTATTTCGAACCGCTGATGGACTATCTGAAAGAACAGAACGAAGGCCGCCAGTGCGGCTGGTAGGCTGACCGTTCAGAAACGATAAAAAGCCCCGCTTCGGCGGGGCTTTTTTTGCACGCGGGAGGCGAATAGCGGCCGCGCGAAATACAACCTCAGGAGGGCGGTTGGCGCTGCAGCCCAGAAAATGGGGAGAGTTATCCACCCCCCTCGCCGCCCGCCTTATTCTCTCCGTCGACGCTGATGACGGCGCAACAGGCCGGACATTTCCAAGCGGGCAGCCGCGAACCGGATGAGACCTCTTCAGCGTACGGACGGGAGGCGGGCGGCCGCCGTCTCTGTCAGGTTCTTTGATATTGTGAATGTTGCGGAAGGCGCGGCGCTGGCGCTGTTACTTCCGCCCCGCTTTTTCCGCATGGCCCGACTGGCTCTCGCGGCGAGCGAGTTCGGCGGCGACATCGTCCGGCGACACGCCCGCGGCGGCGAGCGTTACCATCAGGTGATAAAGCGCGTCGGCGGCTTCCGCCGTCAGATGCGCCTTGTCGCCGCCTACGGCGGCGAGCACTGTTTCGATCGCTTCCTCGCCGAATTTCTGCGCGCATTTCCGGACGCCGCCGGCGAGCAGCAAAGCCGTGTAGGACGCATCGGGATCGGCGCCCTTTCGGGTTTCGATTGTTGCATGAAGGCGGGCGAGAACGTCGCCTAACGTATGTGATGCCTTGCTCATATATCGCCCCTAACCGCTTGGCGTGCGGCTTTCAAGCTGCGCCAGCAAGCCGCCGCACCGGCGCGCCGGCGGCGGCGAGCGCGGCGCGCACTTCCGCGATCGAGACCTCGCCGAAATGGAAAATCGACGCCGCAAGCACCGCGGCGGCATTGCCCGCTATCGCCGCTTCAGCCATATGAGCCGCCGTACCGGCGCCGCCGGAAGCGATCACCGGCGCGGACACGGCATCCGCAACCGCACGGGTCAAGGCGATATCGAAACCGGTCTTGACGCCGTCCCGGTCCATGGAGGTCAGCAGGATCTCCCCGGCCCCGCGCCGCACCACCTCGCGGGCGAACGCCACGGCGTCGATCCCGGCCGGTTCGCGCCCGCCATGGGTGTATATTTCCCAGCCGCCGCCGGGCTTCGCCTTCGCATCGATGGCGACGACGACGCACTGGGCGCCAAACTGCGCCGCGGCGCGACTGACAAGGTCCGGATCTTTGACCGCCGCCGTGTTGATCGCCACCTTGTCCGCGCCGGCGAGAAGCAGGTTGCGGAAATCCTCCACCGACGAAACGCCGCCGCCGACCGTCAGCGGCATGAAACAGCGCTCGGCGACGGCGCTCACCTTGTCGAGCAGGACGCCCCTGCCCTCATGGCTCGCGGAAATGTCGAGAAAGCACAGCTCGTCAGCGCCCGCCGCGTCATAGGCCTCGGCCGCCGCGACCGGATCGCCGGCGTCGCGGAGGTTGACGAAATTGACGCCCTTGACGACCCGTCCGTCTTTCACGTCAAGGCACGGAATAATCCGTATATTGAGCATTCAGTCTTCCCGCCAGAACGGCTTCATGTTTTCAAAGGCAGCAAAGTCCGCTTCGATCGTCCGCGACGCCGCCTCGGCCTCGGCGGCCTTATAACCGCAAACGAACCCCGCCGCACGCATCGCATCGCCGCCGGTCGCTTCCGCAGCCTCGTTGGCGAGACGCTGCGCCACCGCCGCATCGTTCACGTGGCCGAAAGCATCCTGCAGTACCGAGAGCGTCGACATATAGGGCTTGCGAATGTCCTTCGGGTAAACCGAACGGAACATCTGCAGCGGATAACGCAGCTTCTTGAGTGCAATGCGCAAGGGGTGCCACCCGGCAGGGCTGCTGCGGTCGATGGTTCTGGCGATCTTTCGCGCCCGGCGGAGGCGCCGGTCGAGCGCCGCCGGCGCAATGTCAGCGACGGCGGCGTCGAACGCGCCGCCCGCCGGGGTGCGCCAGTCATGGGCGACCGCAGCCTCGAGAATGTCGAGCTGAAACTCCTTAAACTCCTGACTTTCAACGATTTTTACCGCCTCCGCCCAAGCTGCGGCGCGGATCGTCATGGCCCGCGCCCTGAGCGCGCCGGCGCCGGTCGGGGCGTATCCGCTCTCAAGAACCGACGGCAGGGTTTCTTCCAGAAAAACGTCCCAGTCGCGGGCCGGCCCGAGCGCCCTGGCGATCAGCTTCGCTCGTTCGGCGAGCGCGCGCAGACGCCGACCGGCGACAAACGGCCGGAAAGTGCGCTCGATGGCGCGCAAGCGCCGCAAGGCGACGCGCATCTGGTGAACCCCTTCCGGATGACGCGCCTCAAGCAGGACCGGCTGAAGCGTTGCAAGCCGCGAGGCGATCTGCAGAAGCGAACGGTCAAGCGCGCTCGCCGCGCTTTCCTCCGGCGCAAGCTGCAGCCGGCTCCCTTGCGCAATCCGATAGGGGCCCCCGCCAGTGAGCGGGCGTATTCGAGTTTCGTTCGTGTACTGATCCTTAGCGGCGCGTTTCTGATTAACAGCCGGCCGAGATCGAAGAGATCGCCCGCCTCCCCCTCGACAAGCTCCAGCTCGACTTCCGCCAGCGGGGCCGTGCGCATGACGCCGTCCGCCCCCCGGCATTCGGCGCGGCCGAGATCGACAGCGATTTCGATTTCCGAAACGCCGAAACGGACAACAGCGCTCCAGCAGTCGACGATGGTCGACGCCGACGGCGCAAGATCGGCGCGCGCCGCTTCGATCAGCGCATCGGCTGACGGATCGCCGGTTTTCGCCGGAAAGACCGCCCCCTCACCGAGCGCGCATTCAAATTCGTCCCGGATAATCGCGCCCTCGCCCCGGGGACGCTTGACCGCCTGCACGCGGGCGCCGTTTTCCTCGCGCAAACGCAAACTGAGGCCGGCCTGCTCCAGCGCAAGGTCCGGCGTATCGTAATAGGTGGAGGAAAGCCGCTCCCATTCGCCGCCCCGGCCCTGAACCATGGCTTTCATGAACAGGCTCTCGGGCAGCGCGGCGACATCGCCGGGCGCGCCGGTGAATTTCAATTCGGTTTCGATTTCGCCCCGCGCCATTTCCGGCGGATACTCCACAACCCCAGACCCGCGAAAGCCTATCGCAGCGCCGAAGCGGCGCCTATCGCGGACAACTTTAGCGGATGCGCCGGCCCTACTTTCCCCCGCGCGCCGCAGCCAGCGCTTTTGCCGGGTCGATGCGACCGTCATAAAGCGCGCGGCCGATGATGACGCCCTCGATGTTTTCATGCGCAGCGCAGAGCGCCTCGATATCATCAAGCGCGGCGACGCCGCCCGAGGCGATCACTGGTATGGCGAGCGCATCGGCAAGCGCAGCCGTCGCCTCCACATTGACGCCGGCGAGCGCGCCGTCGCGGCTGATGTCGGTGTAGATCACCGCGGCGACGCCCTGATCTTCATATTTTTTCGCAACGTCCAGCGGCGTATGGCCGGTATCGCCGTCCCATCCGTCGGTTTTGACCCGGCCCTCCCGCGCGTCGACTCCGACGACGATCCGGCCCGGAAAGCGCCGGGCGGCGGCGCGTACGAAACCGGCGTCGCGAACCGCCGCCGTACCGAGTATGACCCTGGCGATACCGAGGGAGAGCCAGCCCTCCGCCGCCGCCATATCGCGCACGCCGCCGCCGAGCTGGGCCTTCATGCCGCCCGCCGAGAGGATGGCCTTGACCGCTTCGGCGTTTTCCGACCGGCCCGAAAAGGCGCCGTCGAGGTCCACAATATGCACCCAGCCAAAGCCGTTGTCGCGGAACGCTGACGCCTGCGCGGCTGGGTCTTCATTATAGACTGTGGCTTTTTCCATTCGGCCGTGGAGCAGACGCACACACGCGCCGGCCTTGAGGTCGATTGCGGGATAAAGGGTCAGGGCGCGCATCACGATGGGTCCCAATGCAGAAAGTTCTGCAACAGCCTGAGGCCGGCGCGCTGGCTTTTTTCCGGATGAAACTGGACGCCCGCGATATTGTCCCGCGCCACCGCCGCCGCGAACCGCTCCCCATAGTCGCAAAACGCGACCGCATGCGCGTTGTTTTCAGGATCGAAACAATAGGAGTGAGCGAAATAGAAGGCCTCGCCATGAAGCCCGTCGAGCAGCGGGTGAGGGGCGGGAACCGCGATCTCGTTCCAGCCCATATGCGGTGTGCGCAGGCCCGCGCCGTCAAAAGGTTTCACATCGCCGACGATCCAGCCGAGCCCGTCATGGGATCCGAATTCCTGGCTGCGGTCGGCGAGCAGCTGCATGCCGACGCAGATGCCGAGAAAAGGCCGGCCCATTGCCAGGACGCCATGCTCGAGCGCTTCGAGCAAGCCGGCGCGCGCCGAGAGCCCCGCCATGCAGGCCCCGAACGCCCCGACCCCCGGCAACACCAGCCGGTCAGCGGCGCGGATCAGCGCGGCATCGTCGGTGACCGTGAAATGCGCGGCGAGACCGCTCTCGCGGGCCGCCCGCTCGAACGCCTTTTCAACCGAGCGGAGATTGCCCGAGCCGTAATCGATGATCGCCACTTGCTGCGCCATGGGGCGCTTCTAGCGAGTAGAGCCGCGGCGGGAAAGCCGGGCCGGGGAGGGCGCCAAAAGAAAACGGCGCCCGTGAAGGGCACCGTCATTCTTTAAACGGTAGGGCCCTCAGGCGTCGGGCCAGCAGGCCGCGATCGCATCCTTGGAAGGCTGGCTCAGGGCTTGGAGATCTTCTTCTGACGCCACCGCCATCAGCTCCGCGGTCATGTCCGCATCAGCCGACTCCGCGAGACAGGAACAGCCCGAAGGATCGCCGCCGGTCTCGGTGGTGTAGGCGACGCATTGCGCCTCAAGATCACTGCTGGCGAAGGCCGGAGAAACGGCCAGGCCCGCCGCAAGGGCGGAGATAAGCAACTTTTTCATGTGGTTTCCTCTCTCGGTTATCAACGCGTACACTTGTCCATGACCGCTTTCGCCTCGTCGGAGGCGGCGGCGTAGCGATCAGCCGGATCGGCGATCTCGCCGAGCGAGAGAAACTCGTCTTCCAGACCGTTGGCGACGATTTCTTCCTCGAGACATGCACAGCCTGACGCATCGCGTCCTTCGGCCTCAAGGGTCGCAACGCATGCATCGGCGAAATCGCCCGCTGTCGCCGCCGAACCGATCGCCGCCGCGCCGGCGGCCATCACCAATAATTCCCTGATTTTCATACTTTCCTGCCCTGTCGAAGTTGAGCGCCCGGTTTTTCTTTGAATACGCAACAGGTCAGACGCTTGACGGCTCCCAGCCGGCGGCGATCTCACCCAATTGCGGCCGGATGGTCAATCTGCGAGCGCAGCATAATGCTTCAAATTTTGAAAGCGCGGGGCGCCGTCAGCCGCCCAGCGAGCCTTTCGTCGACGGCGGCGTTTCCCCGGCGCGGGGGTCGATTTCCGCGGCCTGCCTGAACGCGCGCGCGAGCGCCTTGTAGCAACTTTCGATAATATGATGGGAATTGTCGCCGTAGAGGTTTTCGACATGCAGGCAAATCCCGGCGTTCGTGGCGAAGGCGTGAAACCATTCCTTGAAGAGCTCGGTGTCCATCTCGCCGATCTTCGGGCGGGAGAAGCCGACATTCCAGACGAGATAGGGGCGTTTGGAGATATCGACCGCCGCGCGCGACAGGGTTTCGTCCATCGGGATGTACGCCGCGCCGAAACGGCGGATGCCGGCGCAATCGCCCAGCGCTTTCGCCGCCGCCTGGCCCATGACGATGCCCACGTCTTCGACCGTGTGGTGCATGTCGATATGAAGATCGCCTTCAGCGCGGATTTTAAGATCGATCATTGAATGCTTGGCGAAGGCTTCAAGCATGTGATCGAAAAAACCGATCCCGGTTTCGATGTCATAATCGCCCGCCCCGTCTAGTTCGAGGGCGACGAAGATTTCCGTCTCGCGGGTTTTTCGCTCAACCGTGGCCGCGCGCATGGCGGGCTCCTTTCAAGTTCGGGCCGGTTCCGCTATGGAACGCCGAATACGTTGATACATATTGAAAATTCACGTGCTCGTCCATTCAGGGCGAGCGCGGAAACGGAGCGGAAGATGAGTGCGAACGACATGCACGGCACGACGATTCTCGCGGTGCGCCGCAATGGAACCGTCTGCGTCGGCGGCGACGGGCAGGTGAGCCTCGGCCAAACCGTGGTCAAGGGCGATGCGCGCAAAGTGCGCCGGCTCGGCGCCGGCAAGGTCATCGCCGGCTTCGCCGGCGCGACCGCTGACGCCTTCACCCTGCTCGAACGGCTTGAAGCCAAGCTCGAACAATATCCGGACCAGCTCACCCGCGCCTGCGTCGAACTCGCCAAGGACTGGCGCACCGACCGCTATCTGCGCCGTCTCGAGGCGATGATGATCGTCGCCGACAAATCCGTCACGCTCACGCTGTCGGGAGCGGGGGACGTGCTTGAGCCGCAATTCGGCGTTACCGGCATCGGCTCGGGCGGCGATTACGCGCGGTCGGCGGCGCGCGCGCTGCTTGAGGAAACCACGCTCGACGCTGAGGAGATCGTCAGAAAAGCCATGGCGATCGCCGCGTCGGTCTGCGTTTACACGAACGACTCACTGACGCTCGAAACCATTACCGACGGCGCATAATCCGCCGCAAGCGCCGCCCTTCCGTTTCGCGTGATTAGCCGCTAGTGGTCGCCGCTCGCTGGAGGATGATCGCCAAAATGACCGACTTTTCGCCCCGTGAAATCGTATCCGAGCTTGACCGCTATATCGTCGGTCAGAAAGCCGCCAAGCGCGCCGTCGCCATTGCGCTGCGCAACCGCTGGCGCCGCCGCCGGGTCGAGGGCGCGCTGCGCGAGGAAATCACGCCGAAAAACATCCTGATGATCGGCCCGACCGGCGTCGGCAAGACCGAAATCTCGCGGCGCCTTGCACGGCTCGCCGGCGCGCCGTTTCTGAAAGTCGAGGCGACGAAGTTCACCGAGGTCGGCTATGTCGGCCGCGACGTCGATTCAATCGTGCGCGACCTTGTCGAAATCGCGATCGGGCTGGTGCGCGAAAAAAAGCGCGAGGAGGTGAAAGCCGCCGCGCACGCCGCCGCCGAAGAGCGCGTGATCGACGCGCTGGTCGGCGAGGGCGGCGGCGACGCCACCCGCGAGCATTTCCGCAAGAAGCTGCGCGCCGGCGAACTCGACGACCGCGAAATCGAAATCGAGCTGCGCGATTCGCAAGGCGGCATGGCGAATTTCGACATTCCCGGCATGCCGGGCTCGCAAATGAGTATGATCAATCTTTCGGACATGCTGGGTAAGGCGTTTCAGGGACCGCGCATGACCAAGCGCCTCAAGGTCCGCGATGCGCACGATCCGATTATCGCCGAGGAGTCCGACAATCTTCTCGATGACGACGCGGTCGCCCGCGAAGCGGTGGAGCTCGCGCAGAATGACGGCATCGTCTTTCTCGACGAGATCGACAAGATCGCCCGCGGCGCCGACCGGGGGAGCGCCGACGTCTCCCGCGAAGGCGTGCAGCGCGATCTCCTGCCGCTGATCGAAGGCGCAACCGTCGCGACCAAATACGGCCCGGTCAAAACCGACCACATCCTGTTCGTCGCTTCCGGCGCCTTTCACTTGTCGAAACCTTCGGACCTTCTGCCTGAGCTGCAGGGACGGCTGCCGATCCGGGTCGAGCTTGACGCGCTTTCAAGAGACGATCTCAAACGCATTCTCATCGAACCCGAAGCGAGCCTCATCAAGCAGTATTGCGCGCTGATGGCGACCGAAGGGGTAACGCTCGATTTCGCCGATGACGCCGCCGACGCGCTCGCCGACGCCGCCGCGGCGGTCAATTCGGGGGTTGAGAATATCGGCGCGCGCCGCCTCGCCACGATCATGGAAACGGTGCTTGACGAGATCTCGTTCACCGGCGCGGACCGGAGCGGGGAGACTATCCGGATCGATGCGGCCTATGTGGAGGCGCGGCTGGGCGAGATCACGCGCAACGCCGATCTGTCCAAGTATATCCTTTAAGCCAAAAGGCTTGTTTCTTTATCGAAACAATAGAGCCCGGCGCCGGAATCACGGATTTTCACCGCCGCGCGCCGCGCCGTTCCCGCCGCAAACCGGATTTTTCAAGGAAATCCCGCCCCTTAGCCGGGCGTGGCGGGAAGCGCACACCGCCGCTATTGCCGCCCCGCAAAGCCGAAACCGGGCTTTCGCTGTAGTTAATAGCAGGTTAATCTGTCCCTCTTGAGGGAGATAGATCGTGGGGCCCAGTTATGGCTGACGGCGCAACTAGCGGATTCAGACGGCGTGCGTTGATGTCCTTCGCTGAGGACGCCGATCCGCGATTTTCGGACCGGTCGCAGAAGAAGCCTGAAAGCTCGCGTTTTGACGGCAAACCGAAAAAACGGCCGCGCATCGCCTTCACCGGCGAGGAGTGGGGGTTCGGTTATCAGGCCACGGATCGTTTTCTGCGGCGCGCACGCAGCGAAGGCACGGTCGCCGACGCCGGCCTTGCGTCCTTGAGCGCCCGGCTCGAACGCGAATTCGCCGAAGCCAGCACCAATAACAGTTTCGATTACCAGCGCGAGGTCACGCAGCCGCTCCGCACCAAGGAGCAGGCGCTGATGGCGGTCAAACAGGGCACCGCCGATTTCGCGCTCGTTCCGTTTTACAATCCCTATAGCGGATATGATTACGAGGCCTTGCGCGCGCTCGGCACGCTGTTCACCATTCGCGGCATCGAACAGGTTGAGGCGACGGACGACCTTTGCCTCGCGGTTCATGAATCGCAGCTTTACGATCTCATTCAATCATCGCACCCCGGCACCGGTTTTTCAGCCCTTCAACGGCGTCTCAGAAAGTCCTGGGGCGCGGTCGACTCCGGCGGCGACGCCGAGGCGTCCTATGACGCCGAAATGCCGCGCGCCGGCCTGCCGATCGACATGGCGGACCAGAAACTGATCCGTGACCGGATCGATCTGGTTTACGCCGGCCCGGAAGCGGCGCGGCGCTGCAAGTCGAAGCTCGACGGACTGCGCGCCATCGGCATCGAGATTCAGGAAATCCCGCATATGGTCGAGCCGCATCGCGAACTCGCCAAATATGCGCGCGCGTCGACCAATACGTCACGGCAGACCAACACGCTGTTCGATCCGGTTACCGGCGATACGCGGTTTTATTCAACGCTCGGCGTCGAGCCGCAAAACAGCAAGCTGTTCGGCATGGTGCTCCCCTATGAAGTCGCCATGCGCTCGTCGGATTACGTGATCATCGATCACGATTTCGATGACGACCACCCGGCCAAGACCCGCTTCATGGTGGTGGAGAACAATCCCGACCATTCGCTGCTCGAGGACCGCTATCGCACGACCGACGCCAAAACCGCCTATTGGGGCCGGCGCATGCATGCGGTGGCGCAACCAGGCGGCACGATCGGCGCCGGGTTCATGCAATTCCTCGGCTATGTCCTCGGCGTTGCGGCCTTCCTCTTGCTCGCCTTCGGCGTTTACGGCGTCAGCGCCAATTCGATGGCGCTGATCGACCTGCCGGAAGCGCTTTCCTGGTTGTCTTCGCTAACCTCGCAGGGCGCGGTCGCCATTGGCGTCCTCGCCGCGGCGTTCTCCTGGGTCCTGCTTTCAGTGCAGAGTTCGGGCGCGCGCGGCGTGCGAACGATCCTGCATTTCCGGCGCGACGGCGCCGCGGCCTCGCTCGGCGACGTCGAAAACTATCTGCGCAATTTCGGCGTGCGCCATACGGTGGTGCGCCTTGATGAAGACAGCAACAGCGACAGGCCGGCGTCCGTCGTTCTCGACATTGAATTCGATCCGAAGGACTTCAGCTACGGACCGTTCTCCATGATGTTCCGGCGCCTGCGCGGGTCTGTCGTCAACGGCGCGTTGAAGCTCGCCTTCCAGCGCTGGAAGAATCGCGGGGTTCAGGTGCTGGCCGCAATGCCGTTCGAGCCGGAGCAGTCGCAACTGCCCAAACACGAGCCACGCCGCTGGTGGAACGAAGCGTTCGTCAACTGGACGATGGATTTCGTCGAGACGATGTTCATCCGGTTTTCCCGCGTGCTGTTTTTCTACGCCCTGCCGGCGGCGATTGTCGCTTTTGGCGTCTGGAAATTCATCCTCAACGGCTAAGCCGCTCAGCGGGTTTTCAAGAACACGTAAAACGCCCCGGCGCCGCCATGGCGCTGGTGGGCGGTCGCGACCCGGACCACATGCTGGTGGAAATCATCCTCACCCATCCAGCGACGAAACCCGGCCCGCAGCACGCCTTCCCGCTGTTCTTCGCCCCGGCGCCCGCCCTTGCCGGTGACCACGAGAACGCACCGGTGGCCGCGGCGGCGCGCTTCAAGAAGAAACCCGTAAAGCGCGGCGCGCGCCGTCGCCTGATTGTGCCCGTGGAGGTCGAATGTCGCATCGATCGCCAGCCGTCCACGGCGCGCCTGACGCTCCATACGCGGGTCGCCGGCGCGGAAAGGATCGCGGGCGGCAGGGGGTGGCGGGCGCCCGAGAGCGCGGGAAACCGGCTTGCCGGACGCGCCATGCGCAGCAACAGGCGCCGGATGCTTCCGCACGACATCCGCGGTTTCAGCCTCGCGCCGCCGAACGCCCAGAGGCGCGACATTGCGCACGGTCCGGCACCACAGATCGCGCTCCTCCGGGGTGAGCCGGCGCTTCATTGCGCGGGCGCTCCGCCGCTCAGCCGCTCCACGACGGCGGCCGGAACCAGCACATAAAGCCGGCCCGCCGCCTTCATCTCTCCGGCGACGGCGCCCGCCTCGTCGCCGGCGCCCCAGAACACATCGCCGCGCACCGGCCCCTTGATGGCGCCGCCGGTATCCTGCGCGATCATCAGCCTGCGGATCGGTTTGGGCCCATGTGCGGAGACCGGCTCGATATCGACAAAAACCGGCGCCCCAAGCGTATGATACCGCCGGTCGACCGCCAGGCTCCGGCCGGCGGTCAGGGGCGCGCCTTGCGCGCCCAGGGGACCGAGAGCCGGGTCTTCCGGCATATCGAGTTCGGTGAAAAAGACATAGGAAGCGTTTTGCTCGCGCATTTCCCGCGCCGCTGCCTCGTCCGCATGATCGAGCCACTCACGGATCGACTGCATGGAAACGTCTTCAAGCCGCATGATGTCGCGATCCACCATGGTGCGTCCGATGGCTGTGTAGGCCCGCCCGTTCTGCCCGGCGTAGCCGATACGCAGGGGCGGGCTGCCGTCGTTGAAATCGAGACGCCCCGAGCCCTGTATCTGCAGGAAGAACAGATCGTTCGGCCGCATCCAGGCGAGCGGCTGAACCTTGCCAGCGAGGGCGCCGCCGTTAATCTCACCATGATCTGCATACGGAACGAGTTTGTTTCCCTCAATGCGGCCGGCGATACGCTGACCGGCGAGTTTCGGCCTGAAGGCGCCGAGATCGACGTCAATGAGGTCGTCCGGGCGGCGATAGACCGGCGCGCTGAAGTCGGCGGTCGGCATCGGCGAGGCCGGGTAGGACGGCTCGAAATACCCGGTGAAAAGTCCGCTCGTCTCGATGCGGGGGCCGTGGCGGCGCGCCGGGCCGTCGGGGAGGGGCGCGCGCCGGTCGCGAATTTCGACCGGCGTGAAATGAGATTCGAAAAACACCCGAACGGCGCTTCGCCACGCGTCCGCGCCGGCATAGGCGCCGCGATCGAGGCCGGCGGCTGCCGCGCACGGTGCCAGCCAGTCGCCAACCGTCCCGCCGAGCGAAACGCCGGCAAGCCGCTCGCCGAGATACTCCTGTGAATTGGCCGGCGCCGCCTCGTCGCGCGCGCTCATCCGCTCGCAGGACAGAAGAAAAGCGCCGAGCGCTTCGCCCGGATCATCCTGCAGCCAGCCCGGCAGTTCCCGGTAGGCCGCCACACGATAATCGAGGCTTGGCTCGCCATAAGCCGAAAGGCCGGGCTTGATCGTGTAAAAGGCGGGCCATATCCCGCTGAACACCAGCGCCGCCGCCAGCGTCCCCAAGATCAGGCTCGCCGAAAGAAGAACGCGAATGGTTCGGTTTGACAGAACGGTCACGATTTTCAGGCGGCCCTGGCGACGTCGCCGGGAATGTTACGCAGCGCCGCCGGTCGCGACAAGAATCCAGTTGGGGTCTTTGCTCGACCGCTTGCGCGAAAATGTCCAGCGATCCTTCACGAGATCGATCCGGTTGGGGTCGCCGTCAACAACCTCGCCGTCCTTGTCGCGGGTCACGCGCACCTGATTGGAGGTGAACTCCGTTGTGGCATTCATCCAGTCCTCGTCGATTTCTGAATCGACGATCGCCGCATGATCGATGCCCACGAATTTGAGATCTGTCGTGTAGGCGGCCTGTTCGCGCGCCGACACCGCCTGCTTGAAGGCGTTATAGACCGGCTCGGCGAGATAGGGGCGGATCGAGCGCAGATCGCCGGCGGCGAACGCCTCGACAATCATCTCGTAGGCGGATCGGGCGCCTTTGAGGTACTCGGCTTCGTCGAAATGCGGGTCGGCGTCGCGCAAGATCCGGGCGTTGGTGGAAACCGGTTTGGGCGCGATTTCTTCTTCGGGACGGCCGTCGGCCTCATCCGGCGCTTGCTGCGCCTTTTTGGCGTTGCGTTGCAGCCCTTCAAGGTCATGGTGCTGTTCATGCCCGGTGCGGGTGCCCATCACCGATATGAGCCGAAAAAGGATGAACGCCGTGACGCCGGCGAGAATGAGAAGAACAGGGTCCATAAACAGCCGATTTTCGCGCAAAATCTTAAAATTGCGCCAGCACCCCTTATATAAGCTCGAAATCGTGAATAACACCCTGTCTATATGCTTTTGATCCTCCTCATTCTGTTCGTCGCCGGCCCGGTCGCCGAGATATTCGTGCTCTTGAGCGCCGGTCAGGCTCTCGGCGTGCTGCCGGTTATCGCCGCCTGCCTGGCGACGGCTTTCCTTGGCGGATGGCTCATTCGCGTTCAGGGACTGGCGGCGCTTGAAGCGGCCCGCCGGGACCTTGCAGAAGGCCGCCCGCCTGTGGCGTCGGCCGTCGACGGGGCGCTGCTGGCGGTCGCCGCGCCGCTCTTGATGACCCCCGGCTTTATTACCGACGCTTTGGGCTTCGCCCTCTTGTTTCCGCCGTTCCGACGGTTTCTCGGGCGGCTGGCGCTCAGGGAACTCAAAAAACGTATTGAGCGCGGCGAGGCGACGATCACAATTCACCGGCCTTAACACCGGCGGACGCCCTCACGGGTTGCGGTCAGCCGCCCCCACGTGTAAGGAGCCCGCCTTCAATTCGTAATCAAAAAAACGCGCAATGTCAGAGACCCCACAAGACCCGAACACGCAAGGCGGCGAACCCGATGGCGGCGCGCCCGAAAAGCCTTCCATGACGCTCATCGCCCAGTATCTGAAGGACCTCTCTTTCGAGAGCCCGCGGGCGCTGGAGAGCTTTCAGCCGAACGCCGCGCCGGAGATCGACATCAATGTCGACGTGAACGGCAAGGCGGTCGCGCCAAATCAGTATGAGATTGAGTTCTCCGTTTCAGCGCGCGCGACCCGCAACGAAGAACCGGTGTTCATCGTCGAGGCGACTTACGCCGGCGCGTTCGAAATCAAAAACCTGACGCGCGAGCAGCTTGAAATCGCGATGCTGGTCGAGTGTCCGCGAATGCTGTTCCCGTTCATGCGGCAGATCATCGCCGACGCCACGCGCAACGGTAATTTCCCGCCGCTGATGCTCGATCCGATCGACTTCATGAGTATCTACATCGCCAACAAAGACACGATGCGGCGTCCTGCAGCGGGCCAGGCGTAACTTACGCGTCGAGATAACGCCGCCACAGCGCGGCGTCTTCCATTTCTTCCAGAAACGCCGCATGGGCGGCGAGTTCTTCTTCGGTCGCACGCGACGCCAGCGGCGCCGGGCGCGGGCGCGCCGCACGAGATTGCGACGCGCCGTCGCCGTTCCCATCCGAAGCGGCGTCGTGCCGGGTGAAATTGAGGCCTGCCTGTGCGCCGCCGGTCAGCTCGATATAGACTTCCGCAAGCAGCCGCGAATCGAGAAGGGCGCCGTGACCGTCCCGTTCGCGTTCCTTCGTATCAATGCCGAAACGCGCGCAGAGCGCATCGAGGCTGGCCGGCGCGCCCGGAAACTTCCGGCGCGCGAGATGCAGCGTATCGACCATGGTGTTTTTCAGCGGCGCGATGCCGGCGCCCTTAAGCTCGGCCTGAAGAAACGGCAGGTCGAATGAAGCGCCATTATGCGCGACCAGCTCCGCCTGACCGATAAAGCCCAGAAAGGCGGGGGCGGCTTCCGGTTCCGCGAACCGCGGCTTGTCCGCCAGGAATTCCGCCGAAATGCCGTGAACGCGATAGGCGTCCTCGGGCATGTCGCGCTCAGGATTGACGTAGGCGTGAAAGCTCCGCCCGGTGATCGCGCCGTTGATCAGCTCAACGGCGCCGATCTCCACGATCCGGTGGCCTTCAGCGTATTTAAAGCCCGTCGTTTCAAGGTCGAACACAACCTGCCGCATGCCGTCTCCCAGTCTCCGCCTAGTCCTCCGCAGGATAAAGCGCCGTCTTCACCTGCGTCGCGAGCCCTTTCAGCGTGAAGGGCTTTTGAATATAGCCCGCATCCTCGATGACATCGAGCTGGTCGCGAACCGCGGTCTCCGCATAGGCGGACATGAAAATCACCTTCGATTTGAGGCCGTACTGTTCGCGCGCCTTCAGGACGAAGGACGGCCCGTCAAGGAAGTTCATCATGACGTCGGAGATCACCAGATCGAAATCAGCGCCTTCGTCCGCCAACAACTCGAGCGCGTCTTCTCCGTCTTCCGCCGCCGTCACCTCATAGCCGCAATCGGTGAGCGTCGCGGTGACGAATGTGCGCACCGAATCCTCATCCTCGACAATCAGGATGCGGCCGGCGCCGGTCAGGTCCTGCGGCTCGCGTGTTTGAGACAGCGCCGGTTCCTCCGCGCTTTCCGCAGCGATGTCGCCGTCATAGGCCGGCAAATAAATGCGAAACGCCGCGCCCTTGCCGGGCGCGCTTTCAAGCGACACCGCGCCGCCCATCTGGCGGATCGTTCCGTAGACGGTTGAAAGACCAAGGCCGGTCCCCTTGCCGGATTCCTTTGTCGTGAAAAACGGGTCGAAGATCTTGTCGGCGATATCGGTCGGCACGCCCGGCCCGGTGTCGGCGACCTCGATCATCACGCAGTCCTCCGCCGCAAGGCCGGGAATGTTGAGCGCGCGCGCCTCATCGGCGGATACGCTCTTTGTACTGATGGTGAGATCGCCGCCTTTCGGCGCCATCGCGTCGCGGGCGTTGACGGCGAGGTTCATGATCGCCGTTTCGAGCTGGTACTTATCGACCTTGACGAGGGGCAGGGCGCGGCCGTTCACCAGTTCAAGGCGAACCTTTTCGCCGATGGCGCGGGTTAAAAAGCGCGAAAAGCCGCGCAGCAGTTCGGTGACCGAGAGAACCTCGCGCTTCAGCGTCTGCTTGCGTGAGAAAGCGAGGAGCTGCTTCGTCGTGTTGGCGGCGCGTTGCGCGTTCTCGCGGATCTGCACAAGCTCCGGATAGGAAGGGTCGCCTGCCGGATGCTTCAGCATCAGCCTTTCGCAATGACCGAGCACCACCTGCAGATAGTTGTTGAAATCGTGCGCGACCTTGCTCGCGATCTCGCCGATACCGCGCAGCTTCTGGTCCTGAGCGTAGTCCTCTTCCATCCGTTTCCGGTCGGTGATGTCGACCGTGTAGAGAAACGTCTTGCGCCGCCCGTAGCCGCCGCGGCGGCGGCGAACTGGCCGCGGGAACACTGCAAACGTGCGCGCCTCGACGCCTTTGCCGACGGTCACCTCGACCGGCGTCGGCGCGGCGCCGGCGCGCGGCTTCCGTTTCATCTCTGCGGCGAGGTCCTGCAGCGCGTCGACCGAAAGCGATTTCGCCAGAGGCGCGTTCTTTTTCGTTCCGCCGAAAACATCCGTGAACGCCTTATTGGCCTCGATGATGCGCCCGTCATGATTGACCTCGCCCTCAACGATCGCGATGCCGAACGGCGACTCCGAAATGTCGCCGGAAAGTTTCACCTCTTCAGGCTCGTCTTCCTGCTCATCGACGATCATGGTGACGCAGGCGAACCCCTCGCCGACGCCGCCGCGGCGGAACGCGGAGAAGGCCGCATCAACCGGGTCAGCGCCGGCGCGGCGCACCAGCGCTTCGATGCGCGTACGGTCGAGCCGCCACAGGCCGCGGACGAGATCGCCGGTTTCCCCGAGCACGACGCCATCGATATGCGCGACGCCGCCGCGCGCCGCGCCGAGCTGCGCGCGCATGGCGGCGTTGACCCAGGCGATCTGGCCTGACTTTTCAAGCGCGAACACCGGTTCGGGGAAGTCCGCATAGGCGGCGGCCAGCGTGTCGTGCTCTTCCTCGACCGGCAGGTCGCGAAGCCGCCAGGCCACATGCTCGTCAGAACCGCGAACAGGCCGGACGCTGACTTCAAACCGCCGGCGCCGCCCGCCTTCTTCAACGCCCATCACCTGGGAGATGATTTCTTCCGCCGGCTCCGCGCTTTTCGCCGCCCGGCACAGGCGGAAAATTTTCGTGGCTTCCGCGCCCTGCTGTGCGAACAGGCGATCGATGCGCGGCGGCAGGCCGGCAGGACCGACAACGCCGGCGTCCTCGGCCAGCGCGAAATAGGCGCGGTTGGCGTAGGTGACGACGCCGTCGCGGCGGGTCACCAGCCTTGCATCCCGGTCGGTGTCGAGCACGCCCTCGGCGAGACCCAGCGCGCCGAGAATTTCCGAGCCGGCGAGTTCGGCCGCTTCCGAAGCCGGCTTGCCGCCCGCGCGCCGCAACATGGCCCCGGCGAGCAGCACCGGCGAAAACATGCCGGTCGCCGCGGCGACCACGAAGAGGGCGACGATGAACGCGACGGCGCCGGCGAGAACCAGCCCGAGCCGGCCGCCATGATCGCCTGACAGGATGAAATAGGTGATCGCCGCCAGGGCGACGAAGACTGACGCCCAAAGCAGCCAGAACGAGGCGGTGTTCACCGCGCCGCCGCCTTCCGGGCGCGTCTCGCGGGTTTCAGCCGTCTGCTTTTTTGCGGCGGCGGCCGCGTCCATCATGGCGACGATCTCAGCCGGGGTGGGCGGACGCGGCGCATCCTGGCGGTCGTCGTCCAGCATGATCGCGGCGTCGGCGGCCGCTACGCTCTCTTCATCGCCGGCGGCGCGGGCCGCTGCATTTTCCTTTGTCGCCACGGACGATTTTCTCTCTGCGAAAGTGATTCGAAACGGCCATTATGGGGGGCTTCGCCTTGCTGCGCCACCAAGAGCAGGTCCCGGGAGCGCCCTGATTTTCCCGAGATCTCAGGGCTGGCGGCGCGGCGCGACCGCCTGCGCCTTGCGCATGATGAAGCCGATCACATTCGCCACCGCTTCGTAATGTTCGAGCGGAATTTCCTCGTCGACCTCGACGCTTGCGTAAAGCGCCCGGGCGAGCGGCGGATTGTCGACGATCGGCACGCCATGGTCTTCCGCTGCAGCGCGCATTCGGAGCGCCACGTCGTCGACCCCCTTGGCGATGCAGGTCGGGGCCGCTTCGTCGCCCATCTCATAGTCGAGCGCCACCGCAAAGTGGGTGGGGTTCATGATCAGCACTGTCGCGTCCTTGACGGCGGCGATCATGCGCTTTCTCGCCCGGGTTTCGCGGAGTTGGCGCAAGCGGCCGCGGATCTGCGGGTCGCCCTCGGTTTCCTTCATCTCCCGGCGCACCTCATCGCGGGTCATGCGCAACCGCTTTTTCCAGGAATGGCGCTGAAAGGCGTAATCGAGCCCGGCGATCACGATCATCAGGACGACAGCGGCGGCGACCAGTTTCAGGACGAGCCCGCGCGCCAGCACGAGGAGGCCGCCGCCTTCTGCGTAGAGCGCCGCCGTCAACAAATGGCGGTCAGGCCAAAGGACGAAGACGAGGAGCGCGCCGACAAGGACGATCTTGCTGACGCCCTTGGCGAAATTGAAAAGCCCCGAAGGCCCGAAAATCCGCTGCGCGCCGGAGAGCGGCGAAAGCTTCGACAGGGACGGCTTCATGCGTTCGGTCGTGAAGACAGGAAGCGCCTGCGTGATGTTGGCCGTCAGCGCAGCGAGCAGCACGAGGACGCCAAGCCCTGAGAGCGCCAGACCGATCTGCAATGAGACCGCCGCGAACAATTGCTGCAGCGCGCCGGGGTCGGCAAGCAGATCATGAGGGTGATCGAGAAAGGCGGCGCCGGTTTTCAAAACGCCCGCCGCCGCGCCTGCCGAAAGCGCCCAGAGACCAAGCGCGCCGGCGCCGAGCATGACCGCCGCGACCAGCTCCTGACTCTTCGGCGCATCGCCCTTGCGGCGCGCCTCCGCCAGCTTTTTCGGCGTCGGCTCTTCCGTACGCTGAGCGTTGTCCTGCTGCTCCGCCATGGCGGCCTAGCCTCGAAACGGCGCCAGGAACGCCTCGAAGCGGTCGAGGAAGACCGACATCAAAAGCCCGGTCGTCAGCATCAGGAGCATCAGACCGAGGCCCAGATTGGCGGGCATCAGCATGAAGAACACCTGCGCCTGCGGCATCAGCCGGTTGAGAACGCCGGCGCCGACATAAAAGACAAGACCGAACAGCACGAACGGCGCGGCGAGACGCAGGCCCAGAGAAAACGCCGCCGACAGGGTTTCGACCATGACAGCCGACATGTCTCCAAATTGCGGCAGGACGCCCGGCGCCAGCAGGTGATAGGAATCCTTCAGCGCCAGCAGCATCATGTGATGCAGGTCGGTCGCGAAAATCATCGTCGTTCCGAGGATCGCCAGAAATCCGCCGACAATCGCCCCCTGCAATTGCTGGGTCGGATCGAAGACCTGCGCCAGCGACAACCCCATCTGGAAGGCGATGATCTGCCCGGCGACATTGAGCGCGCTCATGAACATTTTTGCGGCGAGGCCGAGAAAGCCGCCGAACAACACCTCCCCGGCGATGATCGCGGTCATTTCTCCAAGCCCGCCCGCGCGCGCCCAGTCAGGATAGGCCCCGGCCATGACCGGGGCGAGGGCGGCGGTGACGGCGATCGCCGCCGCGAGACGCAGGCGCGGCGACAGGGAGAAGTCGCCGAGGGCGGGGGCGGTCATGAAAAACGCGCCGACCCGGCAGAAGACGGCGAACACCACGAAGACGTCGATCGGAAGATCTGCAAGACTTAAGGAGGCGGTCATCAGCCGGCCCCGGGCCCGCCCGCCGCGATATGAGCGTAAAGCTCGATGGCGAAGCGTCCGAGCGCCGAGCCCATGAACGGCAGACAAAGAGCTATGACGAGGAACATGACGATGATGCGCGGCACGAACACCAGGGTCATTTCCTGAACCTGCGTCAGGGCCTGCAGGAGCGCAATAACAAGGCCGACGGCAAGGCCGGCGAGCATGGCCGGCCCGGCGACCAGAAGGGTCACCCAGAACGCTTCTCGCGCGATTTCGAGGATTTCTCCGCCGCCCATAACTCTGGTCTCCGCTACCCGGCAAATATTGCCCGGTAGAGGGTTAAGGGCGCGTTTTTATAGAAGCGTTTTCAGAAAAAGCTGGCGGCGGTTTTCGGCAGAAAACGCGACAAACCGATCAATACAGGTTAAGCGAGGGTTAAGGCCTAGACGCGCCCCTACGCTCAATCTTTGTTTTGCGACGCATCCACGAGGGCCGCGATACGAGAAATGAACCTGCTGGACTGAGCTGGATCAGCCCAGGGATTGCCTCTCTCGAACTGAAACGCATTAATTCGGCTGGCGGAGATGCTCGTATCAGCGGCGATGCCGCTTTCATAAGACTCGTCTGTGTTGTCCTGCCGGGAAAAAATCAAAAAATCCGCCGATGTGTCCTGAACGTTCCTGATGAAGGCCTTAAGCCGGCGCTCATCATGATCGCTCCCGTTTTCAAAATTGAACGCAGATCGGTGAATAATGATCAAATCTGGTTTGAAAGACTCAACATGCGCCTGGCCTAAAAAATCGACGCCAGCGACATGGAACGCCTGCGCAACGATATTCCGGTCGCCCAATTCGTTTCTGATTTTCTGTTCAATTGTTTGGGCGTTGGTCAGCCTCGCCGACGCAGGGCTTTGTTGATCATACGCTTCCTCGGAAAACGAGGTGTCGACAATCGCTACTCTGTATGGCTTGGCGTTTGGGCCGACGTCAATTTCATCGATATGGATGTCAATACGGTTGTATTTATTCGCTTCGTATTCATGCGGCTCGCCGCTGGCGATTTTGTAAAAGTCAGAGTCTAACGCAACCTGGAGCTTTTCGCGCGTTTCCGGCGCCCGCTCGAACCGGACTTCGCCAAGGGCATTTATGGTTCCGTCGTCACGAAATCCCGGAAAGCTGACAAAAACTCTGGTCGCAGGCTCAGTCCTGAATTTTGCGGGCCCCACAAGCCGTACCACGAGGTGATTATCACCCTGAGGCTGAGGCAAAAAATAAGCCCCCAAGACAACGAGAACAGCAACAACAACAGGCCCGCCAAGCTCCAATCTTGCGTCTATCCGACGCCCGACGAAGCTCGCATATGATCGCATTGCGCCAAACAGAAACGCGGCAACCGAACAACCAAAAATCAATAATGTCAGGTAATACGCCGCCTGAAACCGTTCGCTACCGAGATCCCAAACCAACAAAAAAGCGACGGCCCCGATGCCGATCACTAACGCAGCAAGCGATAGCCCTGCATAGCCCCATTGGGATATGCCGCCTTGTTGAATTTCTTCGGGACGATCCTCGTTCGGATTCTCGTTGTTCATTGCCCGCCCCTATATGATTATCGGCGATACGCAATATACAAGGATTTTCGCAAAGCGTTTTGATTATACACACTAAAACTTGCTTTGCGCGGACGCAGGATAGTTTGAATAAAGTCAGGTGTAAAGCGCGGCGTTTATTAAATCGGCATCCTCAAAATGTCTTGATAGGCCTCGATCACCCGGTTCCTGACGGCGATCGCGGTTTCGAGGGTGACTTCGGCAGCACTCACCGCCGTCGCCACGTCGACGAGGTTCGCCTCGCCCGCGGCGACGGATGCGGCGGCGGCCTCGCCGGTCGCAAGGCTCGCCTGCACATTCCCGATGGCGTTCTGCACCAGCGCGCCGAAATTCGGCCTTGCGATGGCGGGATCATCCGTACGCGGCGCTTCCGCCGCCGCCTTTGCGACCTGCGCGTAGATATGCGCGGCGTGAATGGAACTGGCGCTCATGGGGCTACTCCAGAATTCGCAAGGTCGACGCCGCCATCGACCGCATGGTGTCGAGCGCGCCGAGATTGGCTTCGTAACTGCGTTGAGCCTCGCGCAAGTCCATCATTTCAACCAGCGGATTGACGTTGGGCAGGGTGATATAGCCTTCCGCGTCCGCCGCCGGATGGCTCGGGTCGAAACGCAGGGTGAATTCCGACGAGTCGAGGGCGATCCGCGAGACCTCCACAAGATCGGCGCCGAGCGCGCGGTCTACATAGGTCGAAAAGACCGGGATCTGGCGGCGATAGGGATCTAGCCCCGGCGCTTCCGCTGTCGAATTGGCGTTGGCGAGGTTTTCCGCGACCACACGCAGGCGGGCGCTCTGGGCGCGCATGCCGGCGGCGGAAATCTGCATGGCGGTGTTGATGTCGTCCATCGCTTGTCTCCTTTACTGGCCGCGCGCCGCGAGGCGCAGCATGGCGAGCCCCTTGCGGTAAAGACTCGCCGCCAGCGCATAGTCCTGCCGGGTTTCGGAAAGCTTCATGGCCTGGGTTTCAACCGACACCTGATTGCCGGTCAGCGAGGCCTCGCCGTCCGGCGCGCTGACCGCCCGGTAGGAGGCTGAACCGCCTGAATTCGTTACGGCGATGTGCCTAGGATCGCTGACCCGCATCGGCGCGGTTGCGCCGGTCGCCGCGGATCGCGCCATCCTGCCGAAGCTCGGCTTTTCAATATCCTTCGCCGCATAGCCGGGGGTGTCGGCGTTGGCTATATTCTGCGCAATCACCGAACTCCGGGCGGCCAGAAAATCAAGCCGCGCCGCAAGCCCCGACAGCAAGGGGATTTTTGAAAAATCCATATGACGCCCTTTGAAATCTCGCGCTTTCGTCCCTAATTTCGCGCTTTATGGTTAAGCGCCCGTTGACGCGGGGCGCACCGCCGGTCGCGGTTAATAAATCCTTACACGGAGTGCTATATGGCGAAGTCGCTGGGACTGGTCTTGGGGTCGGGCGCAGCGCGCGGCTGGGCCCATGTGGGGGTCCTGAAGGCGCTCGATGAAATGGGCGTGAAGCCCGACGTCATCGCCGGCTGCTCGGTCGGCGCGCTGGTCGGCGGGGCCTATCTCCTTGGCGCGCTTGAAGAGTTTCAGACCTGGGCGCGGGAGCTCAAACCCTTGTCCGCGCTTGAGCATTTCACCCTGAAAGTCCATCGCGGCGGGCTGATCGACACCGCGCCCGCCTTCGAGGCCTTTCGGAGCTACGACAAGAACATCGAAGAACTGGGCGTCAAATACGCCGCCATCGCCACCGACCTCGCAAGCGGCGAGGAAATTGTGCTCACCAAAGGTTCGGTGATCGACGCCGCCCGCGCCTCAAGCGCCATCCCGGTGGTGTTTCACGCCGTGCGGCATGGCGAGCGCTGGCTGGTGGACGGCGCCCTCGCCAATCCGGCGCCGGTTTCCGTGGCCCGCGATCTCGGCGCGGAGGTGGTGCTCGCCGTCGATCTCAACGCCGTTCCCCGCGTGCTCGACCGGTTCGGAAACCGCAAGTCAGGCCTGCCAGCCTTGCCCGAGCCAAAACTCCCGGCGAAACCCGGCGTCACCGGGGCGGTCGCCAAGCTGATCGAAGACACGCAGGCCGCCATCAAGCGCCAGATCGATTTCGCCAAAGCGCGCGCCGACGCCGCGCCCCATCTTTTCGAAACCGCCTATGCGGCGGCCGACATTTTCCAGATGCATCTCGCGCGGGCGCGCGCCGTCGCCGATCCGCCGGATATCTGCCTGCAGCCGGATATGCGCGACGCCATGCCCACCGCCTTCGACCGCGCCGACGAGTTCATCAAGGAAGGCTATCGCGTGCTGATGGCCGAACGCGGACGACTCGAAAGGCTGATGGCCGATTGAGCCCGCTGCATATCCGAGAAAAAACACGCGACAGCATCGCAACGACTTTTCTTAGCCCAGCTATAACGCGCCTAGAGGAACCTCAAGCGCACGGTGTCATATAAAAGGCCTGAAGTTTAGGAGGGTAAGGATTATTGTGATGCGCATTCTCACAGCGGCGTCGTTATTTTGCATCGCTCTCTTTATCGGTCCTGCGGGCGCACAGGGCATGCGCGATATTCAAGGGCTGCCAAACACCCCTCAGGCCAATTTAGCGTCACGAATAATCTCGGCCCTGTCGACAGGAGATGGCGAGACATTCGCCGGCCTGCTGCAAGAATATGGAACGGCTGACTTTATAGATTCCCGCAATCACAATGATGACAGAACCCTTGCCCGCAAGCTCCACTTTCGTGCGCAAGGCTTGGACGTTTGGGGCAGGCGGGTATTCGGCCAGGAAGGTAAGGAACTCAATGTTCTCGCCAAGGAACGCCTTAGCGGGGCCTGGCGGCAAATCACGCTGGTTTTTTCCGATGAAAAGATCTCAGGATTTGGCGTCGCCTACTCAATGCCGCCGGAACCGGGCAAGAATGATGCGATATCGAAAAAAGACGCCAAGAAACAGATCGCTTCTTATCTTCAGCGCGCCGAACAGGTTGGCCTCTTCTCCGGCGCCGTGCTCATCGCGCAGGGCGATGATATTCTTCTAAACGCAGCCTATGGAAATGCGTCTACGCGATATGCAGTCCCCAACACGTTATCGACACGGTTTAATCTGGCTTCAGCGAACAAGATGTTCACCGCAAGCATTATTTTGCGGATGGTTGAAAAAGGCGTACTGGCTTTAGACACAACCGTCAGCGACATTTTAGGTGAGGATTGGATTTCGCCAGAGACCGGCTCCAAGATTACGATCCATCATCTTCTGACGCACACGTCCGGACTGGGAACCTATTTTACGGAAGAATTCCTGCAAACATCCCCACTGCTTTACAGAGATGTCAGTGACTACAAAGCGCTGATTCGACAGCAAAAATTAGCATTTGAGCCCGGGGCTGACTGGCTCTACTCCAACGCCGGCTATATCCTGTTGGGCGCCATCATCGAAAAGGTCAGCGGCGCATCATATGACGACCAGCTTGACTCAGAAATCTTCCCCGCCGCAGGGATGACATCCACAGGTTGTTTCGCCAAAGACAGTCCGGTGCGAAACATTGCAACAAACCTTTACATAGACTTTTCAGAAGACAGCCCGGTTTGGAGAGAAGAAACACTCTGGGGAACGGTGCGCGGCGGACCTGCCGGCGGTTGCTATTCAACAACCGAAGATCTGTGGCGTTTTGCAAAAGCGATGATGAATGACGCCCTCTTCTCAAGAGAGGCGCGCGATTTAGCCTGGACCGATTATACGCCGGAAAACGCGCGTGAAGAGTATGGCTTGGGCTTTTTTCTATGGGGCGGCCCGTTCGGTCAATATATCGGCCACAGCGGCGGCTTCTTCGGACCGAATGCAGAAGTGAGAATAGACCCCGATCACGGATGGATTGTGATTATCCTTTCCAACTCATCCGAAGGACTGCGCGAAGCGCGCGGCGTGATCGAGCCTGTCCTGTCCAGAATTGAACCGCAGGAAAAGTAATTTTCCGGCGCGACCTTTAAAGTATTGCAAGGACGGCTTCCGGCGGGCGGCCAATCGCAGCCTTGTCGCCGTTGACGACAATCGGCCGTTCGATCAGCACCGGATGCGCTTCCATAGCGTCGATCAGCGCCGTCTCGGCTGTGACGTTTGCAAGGTCAAGCTCCGTATACGGCGCCTCCTTGACCCGCATCATTTCCCGGACGCTTTCAAGGCCCAGCTTTGCGGCGAGCGCCTTCAGCTCGGCTTTCGGCGGCGGGGTCTTCAGATACTCGACAACCGCCGGCGCAATCCCCCGCTCTTCAAGCAGAGCCAGGGTCTGGCGCGATTTCGAGCAGCGCGGGTTATGATAAATCGTAACGGTCATCTAGGGGCGCTCCTCAGCCTAAGGCTCGGCGAAGACGGGCTCGGCGGGCTCGCCTGAGGGCTCTCCGGCGCCACTGGAAACAGCGCCGGTGCCAGTCTTCGACGAGTTGAAAACCGCCGCCGCCGACACGACCACCAGGCACAAGACCGCAATTAACGACGCCGCAGAAGCTTTCCGGCCCGCTCTAGGCGCCGGTGTTTCTAAGGCAGGCGTACGCGGCGCCTGCAAGAAATCGTAAACAAGCCCGCGCAAGATCGTGCTAACCGATTCTCCCTGACGGTCGGCCAATTCTTTGAAACGCTCCTTGGTTTCAAACGGGACCCTCACTTCTAGCGTTTCTGTTTTCTTCAACGATGGCGCTGACATAGGCGACAACCCGGATAAGGAACAAAAACCGTGTCCTACATGGCTTGTAGGACACGGTTTCAGGTTATCAGCGAGCGCTTTCTCTGTCTAGAAATGCCCCACTGCAGCTCGCGTTACGCGCACAACAGTAGAGAGACCATGAGAACCTTTTTGATCGCCGCCCTAACGGCAAGCCTGCTTTTCAGCCCTGCCCTTGCTAGAAAATCCGACACGCTCCGCGTGAACACACGTACAGAGGTTGTGGCGGCGATCGCCGATACAATCGAAACCCACTTCTTCGACGCCGTGCGCGCCGGAGAAGTGGCAAACAGCCTCCGCGAGGCTGAGGCGTCAGGCGCGTTCGCTAACGCAGATACGGGCGAGGCTCTTGCAGCAGCGTTAAATACTTTTCTGGAGCCCTATGACCGGCATTTTGGCGTTGTGTCCGGCGTTCCTGAACCTGAAGAATCCGACGCGCCCACCGAATCGCCGTTCGCCTGGTATCAGATGTTCAAAACATCCAACTACGGGTTCCAGCGCGCCGAAATCATCGACGGCAATGTCGGTTACATTGATCTGAGGGTTTTCGTTCCGACCCACTACGCCGGCGACGCCGGCGCCACAGCGCTCCGTTTCATCCGCGACACACAGGCGGTGATTTTCGATCTGCGTGAAAACCGTGGCGGCAACCCCTCAATGGTGCAGTTCATCGCCAGCCATTTTTTCGACCCGCTCGACCCGGTTGTTCTCAACACATTCATTTCTCGTGAAGCCGAATACCCGACCGAGTTGCGCTCGTTGTCATATGCGCCAGCCGGCGCCCGGCCTTACGTTCCAGTATACATCCTCACTTCGGAACGAACCGCATCTGCAGCCGAATCTTTCGCCTACGCCATGCAAGCGCTTGGCAGGGCAACCGTAGTCGGCCAAACAACGCGCGGCGCGGCCAACCCAGGCGCAAGTTTTTATGTCGGCCACGGCTTCACAGTCTTCATATCAACAAAAACGACAAAAAACCCCGTGACCGGTGAAAATTGGGAGGGCAAGGGCGTCTCACCAGATATTTCAGCGCCCGCTTCACAGGCATTCGACGTCGCGCTTGCCGAAGTTTATTCCAGCCTGCTCAACGTTCAGAATCTTGACGATGCGGAACGCCAAAAACTCGAATGGGCGCGCGAAGCGGCGCTCTCCAGAACGACGCCCGCAACGATCAACGATATTAACCCGTCCGATTACCCTGGCGATTATGGCGTTCGGACCATTCGCCTTGAAGACGGCAGGCTGATCTATCAAAGGGAGGGCAACGAGCCACTGGCGTTAATACCGCTCGCAAAGGACCGCTTCTATCTCGAAGGCCTGCCGAACGAATATCGCGTTCAGTTCATCCGCAATAAAAAAGGCGCGGTTATCGGGTTTGAACTTCAGACGGAAAGCGGTGAGCGGATTATGAACAATCGCAAACTCGATGGCCCATCCGCCTCAGATGGATAAGCGATAGCCGCCGCTTTCGGTCAGCAGGATCGACGCGTTGGAGGGGTCCGGCTCGATTTTCTGGCGCAGGCGATAGACATGGGTCTCGAGCGTGTGAGTCGTCACGCCGGAATTGTACCCCCAGACCTCATCGAGCAGCACTTCGCGCGTCACCGCCTTGCCGCCGGCGCGATAAAGGAATTTGAGGATCGAGGTTTCCTTTTCCGTCAGGCGTATCTTCTTGTCGTCGCCGGTGACGAGCATTTTCACCGCCGGGCGGAATTCATAAGGCCCGATCTTGAAGACCGCGTCTTCGCTCTGCTCGTGGCTTCGAAGATGCGCGCGCACCCGCGCGAGCAGCACGCCGAACTTGAAGGGCTTCACCACATAATCATTGGCGCCCGCCTCAAGGCCGAGGATCGTGTCGGCGTCCGAGTCCGCGCCGGTGAGCATGATGATCGGCGATTTGAACCCGTTCTTGCGCATGATGCGACAGGCCTCGCGCCCGTCCATGTCCGGCAGGCCGACATCAAGGAGTAGAAGGTCGATATGCGCCTCATCCTTGACGCGCGCGATGGCGACGCTCGCCGACGGCGCCGGCTCCACCTCATATTCGTCATGAGCGTTGAACTGGTCGATCAGCGTCTCGCGCAGGAGTTCGTCGTCATCAACCAGAAGAATGCGTTTCGCCCGCGCCATAACCAGCTTTCCGTTTCATTGCCTCAAAGCCGCCTCATAGCGCCGGCTCCGGCTCACATGGAATTCACAACCGCGACAGAGAGTTGTTATCGCGCTCCGGCCGGTTTTACCAGAACCGGCGCGACACCCGATATTTAAGCATGCTCCCGCTGACCGAAAACCCCGGTTCCGATACGGACATGGGTGGCGCCGAGCTGGGCCGCAATCAGGTAGTCTGCGCTCATGCCCATGCTGAGCTCCTCAAGGCCGTTTTCGGCGGCGAGCTTGGCGAGAAGGGCGAAATGCGGCGCGGGATCGTCCCCGGCGGGGGGAATACACATCAGCCCGGCGATGACAAGCCCGAATTCCTCACGGCACTGAGCGATAAAACCGGCGGCGTCCTGCGGTGCGACGCCGGCCTTTTGCGGCTCCTCGCCGGTGTTCACCTGAATGAGGAGGCGCGGGCGTTTCTCCTGACTGGCGATGGCCGCCGCCAGCGCCTTGGCGATCTTCGGCCGGTCGACCGTTTCGATTACGTCGAAGAACGCCGCGGCCTCCTTCGCCTTGTTCGACTGCAGCGGCCCGATGAGACGCAACTCCACATCCGGGAACCCCTCTCGCAGCAGGGGCGGCCATTTCGCCATCGCCTCCTGCACGCGGTTTTCGCCGAACACACGGTGCCCGGCTTCGAGGACCGGCAATATGCGATCCGCATCATGGGTTTTCGAAACCGCGGTGATGACGACGTCGCGGGACGGACGCCCCGCCTCTTCAAGCGCGGACTTGAGTTCCGCGCGGCGAGCGCGGAGATTGGCGGCCGGGTCGATCCTGTCGGTGTCCAATGAAAGCAACGCCTGGTTATGACGATTGAAAGCGCGCAACAGCGCGCGGCGAAACTAGCAGCCGCCGCCCAAAGCCTCAAACGCCGTTCCGGGCGGGCGGACGCGGCCTTTTGTCTGGCGTTCATGACCGACGGCGCCCGCGCGCCGCATCCCGAAAGGATCGTTGAGGCGCTACCGAAGGGATCGGCGATTGTGCTGCGCGACTATGACGATCCGCGACGGCGCGCGCGCGCCGCCAACCTCAAGGAGATTTGCGCGGAAAGAGCAGTCCTGCTGATCGTCGCCGGCGACGCTGGCCTCGCTGAAGAGATTGGCGCCGACGGCGTTCATATTCCATCCTGGATGGACGCCGCCGCGGAAATCCCTTCCGGCATGATCAAGACCGTCTCCTGTCATGGGGCGGCGGACCTTGCGCGGGCGGCCAAGGCGAGCGCCGATATCGCGTTTCTCGCGCCGGCCTTCGCAACCGCCAGCCATCCGGACGCGCCGGCGCTCGGCGCGGAACGCTTCAGGGCGCTCGCCCGCGACGCGCGGCTGCCGGTCATCGCCCTCGGCGGCGTCGACGAGACCAATGCGGCCGGCCTCGCTGGTCCCAATGTCGCCGGGCTCGGCAGCATCGGCGCGTTTCTCGAGTCCGCATAAAGAAAAACGGGACGGCGCAAACCGTCCCGTTTTCAGTATCCCCTCTAAGCTTAGGCGCTTAGAATTTTTTTATTAGAATTTAATTGAGCTTTCGATCACGACGGTTGTGGCTTCTTCAGGCCCCCCGACCGCCGTTGATTTTTTGGATTCGACATATTGCGCGGCAGCGCCGACGGTGATGCCGCGGCTGATCACATAGGAAACGCCGGCCTGCGCGGTCTTGGTGTCGCGAAACAAGGTCGGGTCGAGCGGGTTCTGGCCCAGGATATTGGCTTCCGACTGGCCATAGCCCAGCATGAAAGCGACATCGCCTTCCTCTTCGCCCGTACGATAGGTAACGCCCGCATCGAAAGCGAGATACTCGTCCTGGTCGATGGTTGCGATGCCGGAATTCGTCGTCTTCACTGAACCGCCAAGCGTGATGCCGCGATAGGCGAGGTTGAGGCCGACGGAATAGGCCTTGTAGTCGTCATAGATCGGCAGTTCGGAAAGCGTGTCTTCGTTCGCCTTCACGTAACTCGCGCCGACGCCGAGCAGCAGGCGGTCGCCGCCTAGCTTGATCGGCTTTTGATAATAAAGCGCCGCTTCCACCGCATCTTCCCACTTGGAAGAATCCATCAGGACCGTGCCGTCCGGCGCGATGATGAAGCCGCTTTCCGGCGCGCACAGACGGTCGCCGCAATTCCGCAGCGTCGGCGAGTAGGAAACACCCATGCGAAGGCCGCCGAGCGCGCCGCCAAGGAAATTGGCTGGCGGCATATAGGTGACTTTCGTCGAATAGCCGGTGAAGTCGTTGACGGTGTGAACGTCGTTGAGGCCGGAAAGGTCCGTACGCCAATCATTGACGTTGGTGGAGCTGAAGATCGTCGGCGAGGTGACCGCCAGGGTCCGCGCGACGCCCTGGTCGCGGCCGACAATGATCTGGCCGAAGCTGCCGCGCGCGTAAGCGTAGGCGCCTTCGAGATAAACGTCGCTGCTCGAGGAGGGCGCGACGCCGCGCGGGCCGCCGATCAGCAGACTCGAATAGCGTCCGCCCGAGAAATACTGGTATGGCTGGTCGGCGTCGAGACGCGTCTTGACGACTGCGCCGAGTTCAACCCCGTTGTCGAAAATGGTCGAGCCCTTGACCTTGAGCGTGGCGTTGGCGTCCGCATCAGCATCGCCGTCGACGACGCCGGCGACGACGCTCGCCTCGCCTTCGACATCGACCTTTACCGGGTCGGCGGCATGGGCGGCGCCAGCGGACAACGCCGCTGCGCAAACTCCCAATAACGCCTTCCGCAATAAGGTCATCACTCTCAACGTTTCATCAACGGCCGCAGCCGCGCTGCATATTCAAGACAACCGGAAAGCCGGTCGCCTCATCGTCAAATTTCGCTGATCCCGCCCCTTCCGAGACCAACGATCCCCACGCAACGCCCCACGGTCAGACTGTTCCCTGTCGCCGGAGCTTTCATGATCTGGGCGCGCCAAAATCTTGACAAGCTCTAACGGCATAAAGTTAACAGCTTTATGACCTTTGCGAATAATGGCCTGCCGCCCTCAAAGGTTCAAGCGACCGGCTCTTGAGCGCGTTGTCTAATTGCGCGGTTGTGGTAGGAAAGCCACGGAATTTAAGCCGCCTTGCCCGGCGGTTCGTTAATATGATCGGAATCACCCCCTATGAACCCGAAATACGTTAAGGTTATCAAGGCATTAACCCTCGCGCTCGTGGCCGGCGGCCTGGCCGCCTGCGGCGGCGGCGGGATCAAGAAGGCGCGCACCGCGACCCTCGCCGAATATGACAGCAAGGGCGCCCAGGCGGTGACCGTGAACCGCTATTTGTGGTCCGCCTCCCTTGAAACCCTTGGTTTTCTTCCAGTTTCCTCAGCCGACCCGATTTCGGGCCTGATCATCACCGACTGGTATATCAACCCGGAAGCCCCGGGCGAGCGGTTCAAGACCACCGTCTACATCCTCGACAGCGCGCTCCGCGCCGACGCTCTGCGGGTCTCGGTCTTCCGCCAGCAGCGCATGGAAAACGGCGAGTGGATCGATGCGGCGGTCAACCCGGCGACCGCCCGGGAAATCGAGAACGCCATCCTGACCCGCGCGCGCCAGTTGCGACTTAACCAGATCGACGAGTAGCATTGCGCGCTGGATTGGTTGAAAACGGCGCTTGAAAGCGCCGTTTTTTTATATCCGAGAGACGAAACAGAATGCCCCGCTACAATCCGAAGGACGTCGAGCCGAAATGGCAGGACCGCTGGAACGAAGCCGGCGCCTTTGCCGCAGAAAGAGACGGCGACAAGCCGAAATACTACGTCCTTGAGATGTTCCCCTATCCGTCGGGCCGCATCCATATCGGCCATGTGCGCAATTACGCCATGGGCGACGTCATCGCGCGCTATAAAAAGGCCTGCGGCTTTAACGTGCTGCATCCGATGGGCTGGGACGCGTTCGGCATGCCGGCGGAAAACGCGGCGATGCAGACCGGCGCGCATCCGCGCGACTGGACCTATGCGAATATCGACGTGATGCGCGGCCAGCTCAAGCAGATGGGGCTCGCCATCGACTGGAGCCGCGAATTCGCCACTTGCGATCCGGAGTACTACCGCCATCAGCAGCGGATGTTCCTGGAGTTCTGGAAGAAGGGCTTCGCCTACCGCAAGGAAAGCCAGGTGAACTGGGACCCGGTGGACCAGACCGTTCTCGCCAATGAACAGGTGATCGACGGCAAGGGCTGGCGGTCGGGCGCGCCCGTCGAGCGGCGCAAGCTCTCGCAATGGTTTTTCAAGATCACCGGCGAGGCCGACGATCTCCTCGCAGCCCTCGATGACGGCCGCCTCGCCGGCTGGCCGGACAATGTCCGCCTGATGCAGCGCAACTGGATCGGCAAGTCAAAAGGCTTGCAGATGATGTTCCGTTTCGTGGGCGCAACGGACTTGCCCGCGGAACTGGCGGACGGCGTCGAGATTTTCACCACTCGGCCCGATACGCTGTTCGGCGCGAGCTTTATCGCCGTCGCGCCCGACCACAAGCTGGCGGCGCATTTCGCCGAAACCGACCCGAAGCTCAAGGAATTCATCACCGAGTGCCAGAAAACCGGCACCTCGGAAGAAGCGATCGAGAAGGCGGAAAAGCGAGGATATAAGCTCCCCGTCGAAATGGGTCACCCTTTCGACGACCGGCGCCTGCCGGTGTTCGTCGCCAATTTCGTACTGATGCAATACGGCACGGGCGCGATCTTCGGCTGCCCCTCGGGCGACCAGCGGGACCTCGACTTCGCCCGCAAGTATGGCCTGCCGGTCCCGCCGGTCGTGCTGCCGCCGAACGAGGACCCGGCGACGTTCAGGATCGAAGACGAAGCCTATGTGGGGCCGGGAACGATCTTCAATTCCGGGTTTCTCGACGGGCTTTCAACCGACGACGCCATCGCCGCGGCGATCAAAAAAATCGAGGAAATGGGCGAGGGCGAAGGCAAGATCCAGTACCGCCTGCGCGACTGGGGCGTCTCACGCCAGCGCTATTGGGGCTGCCCGATCCCGGCGATCCACTGCGAGGCTTGCGGCATCGTCCCCGTACCGGCCGGCGACCTGCCGGTGCTGCTGCCGGCGGTCGACGCGGAAGAATTCAAGACGCCCGGCAACCCGCTCGACCGGGCGGCGGACTGGAAGAATGTTCCGTGCCCTGAATGCGGCAAACCCGGCCGCCGCGAAACCGACACCATGGACACATTCGTCGATTCCTCGTGGTATTTCGCGCGCTTCGCCTCGCAGCCGGAAGACCGGCCAACGGATAAGAAAACCGTCGATTCCTGGCTTCCGGTCGATCAGTATATCGGCGGCGTTGAGCACGCCATTCTGCACCTTCTTTATGCGCGCTACTTCTCTCGGATGATGAAGGCGTGCGGCTATTTATCCGTAGAGGAACCATTTTCCAATCTCTTCACGCAAGGGATGGTGGTGCATGAGACGTATCTCGACTCCGACGAAACAAAATCCCTGAAAGACCGCTGGCTGCTGCCGGAAGAAGTCGTGCGCAGGGACGGCAAGGTCGTTCATGCGGAAAGCGGCGCCCCTGTCATCGTCGGCGCAATCGAGAAAATGTCGAAATCGAAGCGCAACGTCGTCTCGCCCGAAGCCATCGCCGAGACCTACGGCGCGGACGCCGCGCGCTGGTTCATGCTGTCCGACTCGCCGCCCGAACGCGACGTCGAATGGACCGACGCCGGGGTCGAGGGCGCGTGGAAGCTGGTCAATCGCGTCTGGGACGCCGTCGCGCCCGCGAAAGGCGCGCTCAAACCCCACGACCTTGCAAACCCGCCGGGCGACATGGACGAGGCCGGCGTCGCGCTGCGGCGGGCGACCCACGCCGCAATCGACGGCGTCACCGAGGACATCGAGCATTTCCGGTTCAACAAGGCGATCGCCCGGATTTACGAGTTCCTCAACACCCTCAAGAAAACGCCGCCCATGAAAAAGGCGGACGGCTCCCCGGCGAACAGCGTCCGCGCGGAAGCCTTTGCGCAGGCCGAAGCGCTCGCCGCGCTGGTGCGCCTTGTGGCGCCGTTCACCCCGCATCTCGCCGAGGAGTGCTGGGAAACGCTTGGCGGCCCGGAAACAGGCATGGGGGAGCTTGTGTGCGACGCCCCCTGGCCGAAAGCCGACCCGGCGCTGCTGGCCAAAGACGAAATCGTCCTCGCCGTGCAGGTCAATGGCAAGCGACGCGCCGAAATCGCCGTCGCCGCGAGCGCAGACAACGAAACTGTGGAACAAGCAGCCTTGTCCGACGAGACCGTGAAGCGGCATATTGACGGCAAGACGGTCCGCAAAATTGTCGTCGTGCCGGGACGGATCGTGAATATCGTCGCGAATTAGCGGGGTCTGTTTTGAAAAAGCTGATTATTATCGCCGTCCCGCTTCTCGTCGGCTTGCTTGCCGCTCATTTTGTCGGCGCGTTTACGAAATTCGCGATTTTTGAGGGCCAGCGGGCGCTTTATTCAGAAGAGCAACTGACTAAAGATTTGTCGGAAGGCCTGCCCAAAACCATGGCCGTCTTGCAGGAGCATTTCGCGGAAGACTATGAGGCAGTGATTTCTGGGACGCTGGCCGCGGTCAAGGACGGCGGCGGACCAGACGTCGTTCGCCAGCGCGGCTCGGAGGTCACGGCTGAGATTCGACGTAAATACGCCGGAGAAATCGACATGGCCCCCGATCAGCAGTTACGCAAACTGGTATCGGGAAATGTCCAGCTGCTTGTCGCCGTTCGGGAAGGCGACGGCGACAAGGTTTGTAGCGGCGCTGCTCAAATCGGCGCCAACGCCATACCGCTCCGTTCCATAAAAAAATATTTTGCGATACTTGATGAGTTGTCCGCCGAGACGTTTTTGACCATCCATGCAGGCAGGACAACGCCAGTCGACCATGGCGTTGCGTCAGATACGGACTGGGCCGGCGTAATCTCGATTATGCGGCAGAAGGGCGTCACTGATGAAGAGCTTGGCGTCGTCGGCAACGGACTCGTCGATGACAAACGGTATTGCGGGTTGATGATCGAATTTCTCAAATCAGTTGAGGCGCATCAGGGCCCCTCCGGCGCAAGAACGCGCGCCGCATTCGCAAGAGAAATTGGAGCGGCGTAAATGAAGCAGCCAATCTCATATATTGCCGGCGCGATGATGGCGCTTTTCTTGAACGGCTGCGGCTTCAAGGCGATTTACGCAACGCCGGAAAATGGGGCCGCGCCGCTGAACCAGCTCGTCGCCATCGGCGATGTCCGGGCCCCGGAGTCGGTTCAGACGCTGATCGCCGACGCGCTTCACGACCGTATCTACCTGCAGGACGGCGAGAGCCCGAAATACGAGCTCACCGTCGAGGCCACGGAAAGCGCCCAACGCCTCGCCGTTCAGATCGACGCGACAGTGACCCGCTACAATTATCGCCTTAACGGCAAATACACGCTGGTCGATCTTGAAACCGGCAAGGCGGTCAAAGGGAGCGCCCGCGCCGTCGCCTCCTACAATATCGTGCCGTCGCAATATTCGACCCTGTTCGCCGAACGCACGGCGCAGGAAAAGGCCGCGCGCATCCTCGCCGAGGACATCGAGCGCGAACTGCTGATCCGTTTTTCGGACGGGTCCCTGACGCCTGAATCGAATCCGCCGGAAAACGAAGACGGCGCCGGTTTTGAAGGCGATTACGACAAGCTCAACGAGCCTGACGAGGATGTGGAGCTGATCGAAGACGTCTGGCGGAACGCCGAATAATGGTCGCGCTCAAGGGCAAGGCCATCAAGGCCTTTCTTTCAAGGCGCGACAAGTCGGTTTCAGCCGTCCTTATCTACGGGCCAGACGGCGGCCTTGTCCGGGAACGAACGGAAATTCTGGCGCGCTCGGTCGTCGAGGACCTCAAAGACCCGTTCAACTTCATCGAGCTTTCCGACGCCGACATCAAGGCCGAGCCGGGTCGCCTCGGCGACGAGGCCGCCGCGCTTTCCTTCGCCGGCGGGGAGCGCGTCGTCCGCCTACGGACAAGTGGCGAGGCCTCGGCGAAAGCGGCGGGCGACTTTCTCGAAAGCCTTGACGCCGGAACCGTCAAGTCGAATGCGCTGGTGCTGGTTGAAGCGGGCGAACTCTCGCCGCGATCAGGCCTTCGCAAGGCGTTCGAGAAGGCGAAGGCCGGGGCGGCGCTGCCCTGCTATGCGGACGCGCCCGCCGATGTCCGGGATCTCGCCCGCGAGGCCGCGCGGTCCGAAGAGCTGCGCTTTGACGACGACGCGCTTGATCTCGCCGTCTCGCTGCTCGGGGACGATCACGGCATTTCACGGGCCGAAATCGACAAGCTGATCCTCTACAAGGGCCCGGCGGCGCTGCGCGGCGGGCCGGGAACAATCACCATCGACGACGTCAGGGCGACGCTGGTTGACGGGATCGGCGGCGCGATTGACGAAACCGCCGCCGCTGCGGCGAACGGGGCGCCGGCAAAGCTTTCCGCCGCGCTGCACAAGGCTGCGGCCGGCGGGGCCAACCCGGTGGCGCTGCTGCGCGCCCTGCAACGGCATTTCGCCCGGCTGAAGGCCGCGAATGACTTTATGGACGCCGGCGACAGCCCCGCAGCGGCCATGAAGAAACTGCGCCCGCCGGTGTTTTTCGCGGAGCAACGGTCTTTCGAAAACCAGCTTCGCCGCTGGCGCGGCCCGGCGCTCGACCGCGCCTTGCGGATGCTCGTCGACGCCGAGCTCGACGCCAAGACCACCGGCGCGCCGCAGCGCGAACTGGTCGAACGCGCAGCCTTGCGCCTCGCCATGATGGCGGGACGATAATCTTCTTTCTACGGATTAATTTCGCAGCCGCCGGCTAGACGCCTGCGCCCATCAGGCGACGGCAGATGTCATCGAGCTGATCGAGGGTGAGGTAGCCAATGGTGATCTCGCCCGAGCCTTTTTTCGAATGGTCGATGGCGACCTCAAGCCCCAGGACAGCGGAAAGATCGCGCTCGAGCGCGCGCGTATCCGCATCCTTACGCCCTTCAGAAGCTTTTGATTTCTTTGCCTTTTTCGACTTCTTGCCGGGGGCACCGTCAATCTTGTTTTCCTCATAGTCACGGATCAGGTTTTCGGTCTGGCGCACCGAATAGCCTTTTTTGAGCACCACGCCGCAGGCCCATTCGGGGTCCGAACAGCCAAGCATCGCCCTTGCGTGACCCATGGCGAGATCGCCGGCGCTGAGCGCCGCTTGCACCGTCTCCGGCAGTTTCAACAGGCGCATCACATTCGCCACATGGCTGCGTGACTTGCCGACCGCCTTGGCGATCTCCTCCTGGGTGCGCTTGTACATATCGGCGAGCGCCTGATAGGCGGCAGCCTCCTCAATCGGATTGAGGTCGACCCGCTGCAGGTTTTCAATCAGCGCAATCTCGGCGGTTTCCTCATCCGTCAGTTCACGGATGACGACCGGCACATTGTGGAGCTTTGCTTTCTGCGCCGCGCGCCATCGCCGCTCGCCGGCGACAATTTCGTATTCCTTGTCGCCTTTGGGCCGTACGAGGATCGGCTGCAGAAGGCCGCGCGCGGCGATTGAGGCGGCGAGATCGTCGATCGCCGCTTCATCGAACAGGCGCCGCGGCTGGCCGGGATTCCGCTTTAAATACTCGATCGGCAATTCGCGGCGGGGACCAGGCTCCTCCGCCTTGCCCTTTGGCGCCGCCGCGGTCTTGGCCGGCGCCGGGCCATCGCCGAGAAGGGCGTCGAGCCCTCTCCCTAACCCTTTGCTCTGGCTCTTTTTTTTAGCTGCAACGGCCATGATCTTGTCCTTCCTCAGGCCGCTTCCGGCCGCGCGCGCTCGCGCTGGATGACCTCGGAAGCAAGCTGGATATAGGCCTGACTCCCGGGGCATTTGAGATCGTATAAAAGCGCCGGCTTGCCGTGGCTGGGCGCTTCGGAAATCCGCACATTGCGCGGAATGACGGTGCGGTAGACCTTGTCTTTCAAATGCGCGCGCACGTCTTCTTCAACCTGCGCCGTCAGATTGTTGCGCCGGTCATGCATCGTGAGCACAACGCCCTGGAGCTCGATTTGCGGATTAATCCGTGCACGCACCGTCTCGATGGTGCGCATGATCTGGCTGAGACCTTCGAGGGCGAAAAACTCACATTGCAACGGAACGATCACCGCATCCGCGGCGGCGAGCGCGTTGACCGTCAGAAGGCTCAAAGAGGGCGGACAGTCGATCAGGATATAGCTTGTCTCAACGCCGGCAGCGGCCTCGCCGAATTCCTCAATAGCGTCAGCGAGCCGGTAATGGCGGCGCTCGGCGTCGATCAGCTCGAGCTCCGCGCCGGCGAGGTCGACGCCTGCGGACGCCAGCAGCAGGCCCGGAATATCGGTTTCCGTCACCGCCGCTTCGAGACGGTATTCCCCGCACAGAACATCATAGGTGGTGACGCCCCGATCCGCCGCCGAAACCCCAAGGCCGGTCGAGGCGTTGCCCTGCGGGTCGAGATCGATGAGCAGAACTTTTTCGCCAACCGCGGCGAGCGCTGTCGCGAGGTTGATCGCGGTCGTGGTTTTGCCGACGCCGCCTTTCTGGTTGGCGATGGCGAGAACCCGCGGCTTGTGCGGACTATGCGTTGCGGACACGGGCGAGCTCGGCGATTTCCAGTATGGCGCCCTGAGGGCTGGTGCGGCTTGAATGCTTTATCACCCTCATATGCCAAGATTTAGCGGCTTCGGTCAATTCATCCTCAACATCTTGTCCTTTAAGAAAGAAATACCGGGTGTTTTTGTCCGCTATTCCAGCGCCATAGGCGAGCAATTTATCAAGCCGGGCGAGGGCTCTTGCGGTCACGATATCGGGTTTCGGCGCCAGTTTCACCGCTTCGATGCGCGCCGGTATGACTTTCAGGTCAGCGAGCCCCATCGCTTCGCCCGCCGCGCGGAGAAACGCCGCCTTCTTGCCGGTCGATTCGATGAGCGTCACCGCGACGCCCCGATCCGCCAGCATCGCCGCCAGAACGAGGCCCGGAAACCCGGCGCCGGCGCCCATATCGGCGAGAGTTTTGGTGTTTTCCGGCAGCAGCGGGACGAGTTGCGCGGAGTCGAGATAATGACGGGCCCAACGCGTTTCGATGGTGGAACGGGCCACAAGATTATGGCGCGACGACCAGTCCAGGAGGACGGCGTCCATGGCCTTCAGCCGGTCCAATGTTTCACGTGAAACATCCGCAGCGGCGGCGAACTCTTCCGGCGTCATCCCGCCGCCTTCGCTGCGCGCTTTTTGACCCAGGCGAGAAGGAGGGCGAGGGCGGCCGGCGTCACCCCTTCGATGCGCCCGGCCTGACCGAGCGTTGCGGGCCTCGCGGCGATCAGCTTGCTGCGAACCTCATTGGAAAGCCCCTTGATCGCCCCATAGTCTAGATCAGGGGGCAGTCTCAGGGACTCGTCCTTTTTAAAGGCGACGATGTCCGCCTGCTGCCGGTGCAGGTAGCCCGAATAGAGCGCATCGAAGGCAAGCTGCTCGGCGACGGCGGCCGGCATGTCGTCGAGCACGGGCCAGATCGCCGCGAGGTCTTCAAGCCCCACATCGGGAAGGGCGAGCAGGTCGATCACCGAACGGCGGCGGCCATCCTGATTGATCTTGAGGCCGCGCCGGGCCGCTTCGGTAGGACTGAGGGTTGTGGTTTCCGCCCAGGACCGGGCCTTTTCGAGGGCCGATTGTTTCACGTGAAACATTTCAGCCCGTTCCGCCCCGACAATCCCCGCCGCAATGCCGAGCGGGGTCAGGCGCTGATCCGCATTGTCGGCGCGCAGGGTCAGCCGGTACTCAGCCCGGCTCGTGAACATGCGATAGGGTTCGGTGACGCCGTGGGTCGTGAGGTCGTCGATCAGGACGCCGATATAAGCCTGCGCCCGGTCAAGGATGAACGCATCGCCGTCGCAGGCGGCGCGGGCGGCGTTGACCCCGGCCATCAATCCTTGCGCGGCGGCCTCTTCATAGCCGGTCGTGCCGTTGATCTGCCCCGCGAGGAACAGGCCGGGCAGGGCCTTCACCTCGAGCGTCGCGGTCAGAGCCCGCGGGTCCACATAGTCGTATTCGATGGCGTAGCCGTAGCGGATGACCGCCGCCCGCTCGAGACCGGGGATGGTTTTTAAAAACGCCGCCTGCACCTCTTCGGGAAGGGAGGTCGAAATCCCGTTCGGATAGACCGTGTGGAATCCGTCCTGACCGCCGGCGCGGTCGGGTAAACCTTCGGGTTCGAGGAAGATCTGGTGGCTTTCCCGCTCCGCGAACCGCACCACCTTGTCCTCGATCGACGGGCAGTAGCGCGGCCCCCGTCCGGCGATGGCGCCGCCATAGACCGCCGATTTCCCGATATTCTCCTCGATGATCCGGTGGGTTTCCGGCGTCGTACAAGTGATCCCGCAGGCGATCTGCGGAACCTCGATGCGCGCGGTCAGGAAAGAGAAAGGAACAGGGGTCTCATCGGCCGGCTGCATTTCGAGCCGGTCCCAGTCGATCGTCCGCCCGTCGAGCCGGGCGGGGGTGCCGGTCTTGAGGCGGCCCATTTTGAGACCGAGTCCGTAGAGCCTGTCGGACAGTCCGACCGAGGGGGCTTCTATGCCGCCCCATGTCTTGTCCGCTGCGCGGGAATTCGCGCGGCCCGCCGGAAAGCGCTTCTCGCCGATATGGATCATGCCCTTGAGGAACGTGCCGGTGGTCAGCACCACCGCGCGGGCGCGGATCTCCTCGCCGTCCGCTGTGACAACGCCCGCGACGGTTTCACGTGAAACAATCAGGTCCTCGACGGGCGCTTCGAGAATGTCGAGCCCCGGATAGCCCGCGAGCAAACCTTGCATGGTTTCACGGTAAAGCCGGCGGTCGGCCTGGGCGCGGGGTCCGCGCACCGCCGGCCCCTTGGAGCGGTTGAGCATACGGAACTGGATGCCTGACCGGTCGATCACCCGGCCCATGAGCCCGTCAAGCGCATCGACCTCGCGCACCAGGTGACCCTTGCCGAGGCCGCCAATCGCCGGATTGCACGACATCTCGCCGATCGTATCCTTACGGTGAGTGGCGAGCAGCGTTCTCGCGCCGGCGCGCGCGGCGGCGGCCGCGGCTTCGCAGCCGGCGTGTCCGCCCCCGATCACGATGACGTCGTAGTCTTTCATCTCGTTCCTCTGAAGGCCGGGATATAGGCCGCCGTTGAGGATTTTGCATCCATAAATAAGCTTAAGCCGCTTATTCCCGCGAAAGGCGGAAGCCAGCCTCAAGCGCTAAATGGATCCCCGGCTCCGTGGGGATGAACGGGGGTTCGTTTTCGAAAAAATGTTTCACGTGGAACAATCGGGCGCGCCCGGTCGCCCTTTTTCGGCGTCTGTTCAGAAGCCGATCCCGCAAGCGCGGGCGGCGAGTAACACCACCAACAGCCAGATCCCGTTGATAACCAGAACCGGAAGATGATCCATCAGCGCCGCAGCCCAGGCTTCCGCCGTATCGGCGTGACGCAGCGCACGAAGAAACTGTTTTGCGGTATAGAAGTTCAACAGCGCCAGCCCCGCAAAGAGGGCCGCCCCTATCCAGAAAAACTGACTGCCGACGCCGACGCACATGCGCCCCTGCCTATCACCGGGCGCTTACAGAAAAGTTTTCGGGGGATCACTTCCCGATGCAAAAGCTCGAGAAGATCTCGCCAAGCACATCCTCGACGCCGACCGCGCCGGTGATCGAGGCGAGGGCCCGCGCCGCAAGCCTGGCGTCTTCAGCGGCGAGTTCCGGCGCGGCCCCGAGATTGACCTCGGCGCGGGCAAGGGCGGCGATGGCGTCCTCGACGGCCTTGACGTGGCGGGCGCGGGTGAGGGCGGGCCCGCCGGCTTGCGGCCCGGCGGTAACTTTCTTCGCGAGCACGTCCAGCAGGAGGGGCAACCCTTCGCCGGTCGCGGAGGAGACGCTCAACACCTCAACGCCCCTCGGCGATACGATCTGCGGTATGGCCGCGCCGAGATCCGCGCGGGTCCAGAGCAGGAAATCCCCGGGGCGGAGGAGGGCGAGTGTTTCACGTGAAACATAAGCCGCCGAAGGATTGAGAACGCCGAGGCGGATATCCGCCGCCTCAGCCCGGGCGCGGGCGCGGCGCATGCCCTCGGCCTCGATCACGTCGCCTGTTCCCTCATGGAGCCCGGCGGTGTCGGCGATGACCGCGACGACGCCGGCGAGATCGAGCCGCGCCTCGACGATGTCGCGGGTCGTGCCGGCGATGTCGGAGACGATCGCCACCTCGGATCCGGCGAGCGCGTTGACGAGGGATGACTTGCCCGCATTGGGCGGACCAACGACGGCGATCGAGACGCCTTCGCGGATCGTCCGTGCACGCCCTGATTGCTCGAGATAGAGGGTTAACTCGCTCTTGAGATCGGCGATGACCGGGCCGGCCCGCGCCGCGACGGCCGCCGGAACGTCGCCTTCATCGGGGAAATCGATATCGGCCTCGAGCGGCGCCATGACCGCCAAAAGCTTGGCGCGCCAGCTCTCCGCGAGCGCCGAAAGCCGCCCGTCGAGTTGCCCCAAAGCCTGCTTTCTCTGAAGGGTCGTTTCGGAATCGATAAGATCGGCGAGGGCTTCCGCCTGGGCGAGATCGAGCTTTCCGTTCTTCAGCGCCCGCAGCGTGAATTCGCCGGCTTCCGCAGGGCGCGCGCCAAGCCCGGTGAGCGCCGCGAAAAGCCCGGCCTCCACCGATACCGCGCCGTGGAGATGAAGTTCGGCGACGTCCTCGCCAGTATAGCTTTTGGGGGCCTTGAAAAGTATGGCCAGCCCGTGATCGATCGGGCCGCCGTCCCCGGGATCGCGCAGGCGAACGCGTATCGGCGTCCGGCATTTAATCCGTTTACCAACTAATATGCTGACAAGGCTGAACGCGCCCGGACCCGACAGCCGGTAGACGGCGACGCCGGCCCGGCCGGCGCCGGAAGCCCGCGCAAAGATCGTGTCAGTCATGACGGCCTATTTTTTCTTGGCCCCGCCGCCGCTTCCCATGCCGCCGCCCATGCCGCTCATGGCCGCGCCCATAAAGTTCTGGAACCCTTCGATCCCCTTGCCGCTCATGCTCATCCAAGCGGCCATCAGCCGTTCGGGATCGGCCAGCGTGTCCATGTTGTCCTTGGCGCGCTTCGTCATCTCCTCGACGATCATGTTGTTGAGCGGTTCAACATTGGGCATCCCGAAAAAGGTCCTCGCTTCTTCAGGCGTGCAGTCGATATTAATCGTGAGTTTCATAAGGTTGGCTCATGGTTGCGCGGGCCCGGTTTACCCCATCTTCCGGGAATGCGACAGCGCCCGCGCCCTAGCGGCAGGAAACCCCGTCATAGGCCCGGCCGGGGCCGAACAGCACCTCGAACGAG